>JAABUL010000079.1_pt1 | contig 175209 bp, 191 predicted proteins | sample 5559151 | NCBI WGS metagenome assembly JAABUL01 (sample SAMN10711876, study PRJNA513368) | rock metagenome | isolation source: Antarctica rocks | place: Antarctica: Victoria Land, Pudding Butte sud | reverse complement strand
CCAGGCGGTCCTTGAGCATCAGGACCGCAGAGCGCCGGCGCGACGGGCTCACCAGTTTCCCCTCGCGACCTCCCGCAACGCCAGGTTCTCCAGCTCCTTGTCGGCCACCAGCCGCTTGAGCTGGGAGTTCTCGCGCTCGAGCTCGCGCAGCCGCTTGACGTCGTCGGCCTTCATCCCCCCGAACTGCGCCCGCCACCGGTGATACGTCGCCTCCGACACCTCCAACGCCCTGGCCACCGCGGGGACCTCCATCCCCTCGCCGAGCATCCGATCGGCCTCGCGCAACTCCCTGACGATCTGCTCCGGCGTATGCCGCCGCCTCTTCATCACGGTCCTCCTCAAGCCCATTCTCGTGAGCCGATAGGACTCTCACATCAGGCGGACCGATCCCCCGGGGTCGGGCCACGGTCGTCTCGAGGCCGATCACCGGGGACTGCCCGCCCGCTGGATCGGAGTCACGCAGGACGTGAGCGATCAGCGCCTGACGGAGCGCGAGCTCCAAGCGCACCACTCGGTCGGTGAGGCGCTCCGCGAGTGGGAGAGTCTGGAGGGGGGCGTCGTCGCCCTGCTGCGCGGGCTGGGCATGGCGCTGGAGTACCCGCTCGGTTCGTTATGGCACTGGAAGGGCGACGTGGAAGCCCTCGTCTGCCGCGCCTTCTGGTGCGCCCCCCACGCGGACGCCGGTGACTTCGAAGCGGCCCAACGAGCACGCACCTTGCACGCGGGGGAAGACCACCAGGGTCGCGCTTGGGAGACCCTCCGACCGGTCGTCACCGCCGACGTGGCCGAAGACGCCACCTTCGGTCCCACTCGAGCGGCCGCCGACCTCGGGCTCCGATCCGCGATCAGCTTTCCTGCCGTCGGCGACACCGGGCCGGTCGCAGTGCTGTCGTTCTACTCCTTCGAGCACCGCGTTCCGAGCGAAGGGCTCATACGGACGCTCGCCGACATCGGCCGCGAACTCGGGCGCTTCCTCGAACGACGACGAGCGGACCTCGGATGGCAGCCGCTGTCGGAGCGCGAACAGGAGGTACTTCGCCTCGCCGCAGCAGGAAACAGCGGCCCCGAAATCGCCACGATCCTGATGCTGAGCCCGTCGACCGTAAAGACGCACTTCGAGCACATCTTCGAGAAGCTCGGCGTCGGGGACCGAGCCGCCGCCGTCGCCCAAGCGCTTCGGACCGGCCTGCTTCGCTGACCGCCGGCCCTCGATCGGCGAAGCCGGAGGCTCGCTCTCATCAGCGCACGATGGACAGCGGGACGCCGCCGCCGATGCGTGCCGCAAGCCACGTTATGGCGCGGGTGCTCAGCCGGACACAGCCGTGGGAGGCTGCGGTCCCGAGCGCGCCCGAGAGGTTGTCCGTGCCGTGGAGGGCGATCTGGCCGGGGCCGCCGTCGAACTCCTGCAGGACGTCGGAGCGCGCGCTGGTCGCCAGCGCGAACGGGCCGCCGGCGCTCCAGGACGAGAGCGCCACGGCCTCCTCGATGAAGAACCGGCCGCGGGGCGTCGGGGTCGAGCGCTTGCCCACCACTGCGGGGAAGCGCCGTGACGGCCGGCCGTAGCGGTAGACGGTGACCCGGCGGGCCGAGAGCTTGACCGTGATCGACCACTCGGTGTACGTGCGCCGGGTCGACGAGGTGCGGATCCAGCCCGTGTGCTGGTTGGGCCGCCCGGACACATGGATGCGCACGCTGCCCGCAGGGTCGCGCTACGGAATCGTCCAAGCGCTGCGCCAGACGCTCGAGACGGCGACCCGGTGGCGCATGATCTCCGAGAACCCCGCCAAGCTCGCCGGCCGCAACCCCGAGCCGCGCCGCGAGCACGTCGACCCGTTCGAGCACGCCGAAGTCGACCAGCTCGCCATCGAGCTCGGGCCCTACGGGCCGCTCGTGATCTTCGCCGCCGAAACCGGGTTGCGGCTGTCCGAGTGGATGGCCCTTGAGCGCCGCGACGTCGATCGCGCCGGCGCGGCGGTCAGCGTACCTACGCCGACGGCCGCGTCAAGACCTACGGCAAGACCATGGCCGCCCGACGCCGCGTCCCGCTCTCCAGCCGCGCGCAGACGGCGCTCGACCGGATCCCCGCGCGGCTCGACACCCCGCTGCTCTTCCCCTCTCCAGCAGGCGAGTACATCGACCTCTCGAATTTTCGCGCGCGGGGGAGGAAGCCCGCGCTCGAGGCCGCCGGCATCCCTCACCGCCGCATCTACGACCTGCGGCATACCTTCGCCAGCCACGGGCTGGCTGCCGGGATCTCGATCTTCGAGCTGGCGCGCTACATGGGCACGTCGGTGCGGATGATCGACCGCACCTACGGGCATCTCGTACGCGGCTCAGACACGCCGTGCGGGCCAAGCTCGACGCCTACGCGAATCGTTTAGGCGTCTATCAGGCGTCGAGTCACGAGCGGGGAATCGACCTGTGAGCGAGAAAACCGCCCGCTTCCAGGCAGGGCGAGGAACGGGAGCGACGGGACTCGAACCCGCGACCTCCGGCGTGACAGGCCGGCGCTCTAACCAACTGAGCTACGCCCCCCGGGAGGGCTCCGCAGCGAGTATGGCAAAGGCAGCGCAACTCCCCGGCGGAGGGGTGTGTTCGTAGCGGCCAGACAAGCATCCCCCATTCCAAGGAGGAGGGACCAGATGGTTCGACGCAACTCGAGGCTCTCGATGGGCCTGGTGACGATGGTCGCCGCACTGTTCGCGCTCTTCGCGGCGACGGCGATCGCGAAGACGATCAGCGGTACCAATGGCAACGACACGCTCAGCGGGACGAATGGTGCCGACCGCATCTTCGCCAAGGGCGGCGACGACGTCGCCCGCGGGCACGCGGGCCGCGATCTCATCCGCGGCAACACCGGCAACGACAAGCTGTTCGGCGGGCGCGGCAACGACGTCCTGTTCGGCGGCGACGGCAACGACGCCGTCTACGGCGTCGACGGCAACGACGTGTCCTTCGGCGGCGCCGGCAACGACCTCATGGCCGGTGGACGGGGCAACGATGTCCAGTTCGGCAACCAGGGCGACGACACGATCTTCGCCAACCGTGGCCGTGACGTCTCCTACGGGGGCGACGGCAACGACGTCCTGTGGGCGCTGGCGCGGGGCGACCGCCACTCGAAGCACGACATGCACGGCGACCGGCTCTACGGCGGGAAGGGCAACGACACGTTCCGCACTCGCGACGGTGAGCGCGATGTCATCAACTGCGGCCCCGGCGACGACACGGTCGTTGCCGACTACAAGGACGCGGTGTCCAAGAACTGCGAGCACGTCGACCGCGCCGCGGTGACCGCGCCCTCGGCCTCGGACGAGTCGAACGAGAACTCGACGGAGACCCCGCCCAACAGCAAGTAGCAGACCGATCTGTCACGCCGCGGCCGCCATCGGTCGGGCGAGCAGCGCGAGGGGCCCCGGGAGACCGGGGCCCCTCGTCGTCCTACGTGGGTTAGATCGTCGGCGGACCGGCAGGCCCGGGCACGGGCTCCGGCGTTCCCGGGATCTCCGGGCCGCCGGGCGAGGGCTGCGGCACCGGCTCGGGCGCCGGGACGGGCTGCTCGGGCGGTGGGGTCTCGGGGCCGGTGGGCGGGCTCGGATCGGGCACGGTCGGCGGCGGAGGCTGTGGGATGGTGGGACCGCCCGGGGAGGGCGACGGCGGGCCGCCGGGGTCGATGGGCGGGGTGATCTCGAGAACCGCGCTCATGAGCCCGACACCTCCCCAGCCCCCGCGGCGGCCGGTGTCTCCCCCGCACCGTCACGGGGGGTCTCGCTGACGCCCTCGACGCCCGGTCCGTCGACCGCCTCGAGCTTCGCCTGCTCCGTCGCCGTGTCCATCGCGTCGGACGCGACGGGAGGAGCGACGGTGGGGGCGGCCACCGAGGGCGCCGCGACCGGCTCAGGCCCGGTGCCGCCCTCCACGCCGGTCGCCGCCGCCGGCTCGGCGGCGTACGGCGACGGGGTGAAGCCCGAGTCGGAGCCGGAGCCCGAGGAGCGCCGGCGCTTGGCCAGGACACCCACGAGCGCGGCCCCGCCCGTGATCGGGAGGACGAGCTTGGCCGGGTTCGGACCGCGGCGCTTGCGGGCGGTGGCCCCGATCGGCAGTGAGCCGGCGACCGTGCCGACGAAGGTGCCCAGCGTGCCGAGGCCCTTGCCCCAGCGGCGGGCCCGGCGGGTGGAGGGAGTGCGGAGTTTGGCTCTCATATCCCAGCGGCTACCCCCGTCCGGGCGCCTCTACGCGTTGAAGCTCCGTGTCCGTGACGGCGCCCGGAGCGGCGCGGGCGGTCAGCCCGCGCGCTCGGCCGACCGCAGCCCGGTGAGCGCCCAGAGCGCGGTGAGCGCGATCAACCCGGCGACGCAGCCGAAGGCGAGCGCGGTGTGCTGCTCCACCCCCGCGATGAGCCCGCGGCCCGCCTCGAGCAGCAGGGAGGCGGGGTTGACCTTCGCCACCGCCTTGATCCAGCCCGAGAGCAGGTCGAGCGGGACGTAGACCGGCGCGAGGAAGAGGATGAGGAAGATCGGCGTCTGCATGAGCGGGCCCGCCTGGATGGAGCGGAAGCGCAGGGCGACGCCCAGCGACCACCCGACGGCGGCGAGGTTCGTGAGCACGGCGAGCCCGAAGAGTCCGACGAGATCCACCCCCGAGCCCGTCACGTTCATCCCGGCCAGCAGGGCGACGAGGGTGATGAAGACGACGGTGAAGGCCATCCGGGCCAGCGCGACGAGCGCGTAGCCGACGAGGATCCCGCGCCGGTTGGGCGAGGAGAGCAGCAGCCGCCGCGCGAAGCCGCCCTCGAAGTCCATCGCCATCGAGAACCCCGTGAACACCCCGCCGAACGCCGCGGACTGGAGCAGGACGAACACGAACTGGAACGCCGTGTAGCCCGCGGGGAAATGGAAGCCCGGGACGTCCCCCACGGCGGAGAGCCCGCCCGCGAAGGCCGCGAGGAAGATGAGCGGGAAGATCGTGGAGGGGACGAGCAGCGCGGGGTTCGTGAAGTACGAGTGCACCCCCCGCCACGTCACCGCGCGGACGACGCCCCTCACGTGCGCTCCATCCGTCCCCGGAGGCCCGCCGCGGCGAGGGCGAGCGCAGCCGCGCCGAGCACGAGGGTCATCCCGAAGCCTCGCAGCAGCGGGGTCGCCTGCCAGCCGTCGATGAGCAGCGAGCGGAAGCCCTCGAGGATGTAGGAGATCGGGTTCCAGTCCGCGACGGTGTGGAACCAGCCCGTCTTGATCAGATTCCGCGGGAGGTTGCTCGACGAGAGGAAGAGCAGTACGAAGAACAGCGGGAACAGGCCCTGGACCGCCTCCCCCGACCCGGTGCGCACGGCGGCGAACACCCCGAGCGCCCCGAAGGCCACGGCCACGAGCATCCCGAGCACGACGATCACCACCACCCCGAGCACGCCGGCCGCGATGTGCGCGCCGCCCACGAGCCCCATCCCCACGTAGGCCAGCGACTGCAGCGCGCCGAGCACGGCGACGCCCGCGAGCAGCCCGCCGAGCAGCGAGACGCGGCGCAGCGGCGTGAGCGCGAGGCGGTTGAGAAACCCGGTCTCGATGTCCGCCGCGACGTTCGTGCCCGTGTTGATGAGCGAGAACAGGGCGCCCTGCATGAACGCCACCGCCAGGGCGAATGTGATGTAGGAGTCGGTCGGGAACCCGGGGATCCTCGTCGCCGCCGCGAGCCCGCTCGCGTTGACCGCGAGGAGCATCGCGGGGAAGAACAGGACCGGGAAGAGCTGGAAGGGCTGGCGGAGGGTCTTGGCGATTGACCGGCGGGCGAGGATCCCGACCTGGACGCCCAGGGAGGATCCCGGGCTCATGCCGCCTGCGCGGTCGCGGCCGTGGGGTCGGGCTCGTCCTCCCCGCCGGCCCCCTCGAGCGAGCGCCCGGTCTTGGCCAGGAACACGTCGTCGAGCGACGGCTGGTGGAGGCGCAGGTCGCCGACGCCGACGTCCTCGGCGTCCAGCGCGCGGACGACGTCCGTGAGTTCCTCGGCGCCCTCGGACAGGTAGACCGCCTCCCCGTCCGCGGTCGCGGAGGCGGGCGCTCCGAAGCGCGAGAGCACCTCGCGCAGGCGCTCGCGCTGCGTGGGGTCCTGGGGGACGATCTCCACCGACGGCCGGGAGACCTCCTGCTTGAGCGCCTGCGGCGTGCCCTCGGCGGCGATCCTGCCCCGGTCGATGATCCCCACCCGGTCGGCGAGGACGTCGGCCTCCTCGAGGTACTGGGTGGTGAGAAAGACGGTCACGCCCTCGTCGTGCGCCAGACGACGCACCTCGTCCCACAGCGCGGCGCGGCTCTGGGGGTCGAGGCCGGTGGTGGGCTCGTCGAGGAAGAGGATCCGCGGGCCGTGCACGAGGGCGAGCCCGAGGTCGAGCCGCCGCTTCATCCCGCCCGAGTAGCCCCCCACCTTGCGGTCGGCCGCGTCCATGAGGCCCACGCGGTCGAGCAGCTCGTCGCCGCGGCGCGTGCGCTCCGCCTTGGGCAGGCCGTGCAGCGAGGTCTGCAGGCGCATGTGCTCCCGCCCGGTCAGGAACGGGTCGAGCGCCGCCTCCTGGAGGGCGGCGCCGATCGCCTGGCGTACCTGCGCGCCCTGGCGCTCGACATCGAAGCCGGCGACCCGCGCCCGGCCGGCGGTGGGCGGCAGGAGGGTGGTGAGCACGAGGACGGTGGTCGACTTCCCCGCGCCGTTGGGGCCGAGGAACCCGTAGATCTCGCCCGGGGCGACCTGGAGGTCGATCCCGTCCACGGCGCGCACCCCGCCCTTGAACTCGCGGACCAGCCCCTCGACCTCGATGCCCTGCTCGGCGGAAATCACGGGGGAGCACCGTAGAACATGCTCGGGACCATCGGCCGTGCGACGGCTGCAGCTCGGGGGGATGGGCGGTGCTGGGCTCGAACCAGCGACTTCCACGGTGTAAGCGTGGCGCTCTGACCAGCTGAGCTAACCGCCCGTGGTGGGAGGCTACGCGGCATCATGGGGGACGTGGACCTCGACCGCTCGCTCCTCTGGCGTGCCGCGCTCGTCCAGCTCGCGGGGGTGGCCGTGTTGAGCCTGGCCCTCGGGCTCGCGCTGCCGCACTCCTTCTTCATGAGCTGGGGGTGGCTGGCGGGGCCGGCGGCCTGGGTGCTGTGCGCGCTGGTGACCGCGGACGTACTGGGACTGCCGCGCCGGCGGACGCTCCTGGGCGCGGCCCTGGCGGGCGGGCCGAGCCTGCTCGCCGTGCTGGCGGGGGTGCACTGGCTCGGCGCACTCGTGGCCGTCGCGCTCTTCGCGGTGTGGTGCGCGTCGACACCGGCCACCGCGCTGCGCGAGGCCGGCGCCTGATGGACCTCGGACTCGCGGGGCGGGGCACGCTCGTCACGGGCGGATCCGAAGGGACTGGGCGCGGGAGGAACGTCGCCCCCGCCGGAACACGTTCAACACGATTCCCACCGGCCTCGTCGACACGGACCGCGTCCGCGAGATGGACGCGTCCGCCGAGGGCATCCCCGTGGCCCGGATGGGCGCTGTGGAGGAGTACGGAGCCCTCGCCACCTTCCGGTGCTCCGAGCAGGCGGCGCACGTCACCGGCGCGCATCGCATCGAAGGCGGCATGACACGCTCGGCCTGAAGGAGTACCCCCAGCGAGAGTCGAACTCGCGCTAACGGCGTGAAAGGCCGTCGTGCTTACCGCTACACCATGGGGGCCGGAGAGTTCGCCGAGTCTAGGCCGCGAACCAGGCGCCCGGAGGCGGGCTGACGACCTGCCCCGACTCGATCTCGCCATGGCAGTTGGCGCAGACGAGGACGCACTTCCGTGCTTCGCGCCGGTAGGTCTCGAGGCCCTTGCCGCGCCCTGTTGTCATGTCGAACGACTTCGCGGTCGGATCGACGTGGTGGAAATGGAGGTTCAGCCCGCACCGGTCGTACCCGCAAACCGCACAGCGACCACCGGCTTCGGCCACAAGGACCGTCCGGATCTCACGGTGGCGTCGAGTGACCGCCTCCGCCATGCACCGGCGGCAGCGGAGCCGCCTGTCCTTGCCGCGCCCGAAGTAGCGATGCGGCTTCGGGCCGTGCCTGATGCAGGTCTTCAGGACGTCGCCGCCGTCGTTGAGGGGAGGTCGCCCGAGCCGCTCGATCACGAACGTATGTTCCCATATGCACCGGCGGAAACTGGGTCGCCCGGGGCTCGAACCCGGAACCTAGGGATTAACCTGCCGCACCGGCTTTCACCGGCCGCCCGGCGCGTGCCGGGTTTGCGGTCTGGACCATCTCTTCACCCTCGGCACGACCCGGACGGGTGGGCGGCGTATGGCCTCTGAGGCGCCCCTTGCAGGTTGCCTGCTGATTGCCCAATCCACGGGGATTGTCACCTCTCGGTACCCCGGGCTCTCAGGGGGTTCCAGCATATAGCCGCCGACATACCAGCGGTCTCCCGACTGGCGCTCCTTTCCTTGAAGTCCCTTGCTCTGCCAATTGAGCTAACGACCCAGCGCGGACTCTAGCCCTGCGCGACGGCGACGGCCTCGATCTCCACGAGCATGCGGGGGTCGATGAGCGCCGCGACCTCGACCATCGCGGTCGCCGGGCGGGCGGTCGCGAACACCTCGCCGTGGGCGCGCAGCACGTCCGCCGAGCGCGAGATGTCGGTCACGTACATCCGCGTGCTGACCACGTCGTCAAGGCCCGCCCCGAGCTCGGCCAGGGCGTGCGCGATGGCGGAGATGGCCTCGCGCGCCTGCTCGTAGGGATCACCCACGCCGAGCACCACCCCGTCCGCGGTGGCCGCGGTCGTCCCCGCGACCCAGATCGTGTCCCCCACGCGTACCGCGCGGGAGTAGGCGCCGCCCTCGGCCCAGGCGTTCCCCCCGTCGACCCGCCGGCGCTCAATCAATGTCGGAAGTGGCGGCGGCCGGTGAAGACCATGGCCACCCCGGCGCGGTCGGCGGCCTCGACCACCTCGTGGTCGCGGACGGACCCGCCGGGCTGGATGATCGCCCGCACCCCTGCCGCGATCGCCAGCTCAGGCCCGTCGGCGTGGGAAAAGAAGGCGTCGGAGGCCAGCGCGGCGCCCTCGAGGGGCGCCGTCGCCTTCTCGACGGCCAACCGTACGGAGTCCACCCGGCTCATCTGCCCCGCGCCGATCCCCGCGGTGGCCAGATCCCTGGCGAGCACGATCGCGTTGGAGCGCACGTGCTTGCACACCTTCCAGGCGAAGAGCAGCTCGCTCCACTCGGCCTCACTCGGTGCCCGCTCGGTGACAACCTCCATCTCCGAGCGCTCCTCGAGGCCGCGGTCGCGGTCCTGCACGAGCAGGCCCCCGACAACCTGCTTGAGCTCGAACTCGCTCAAACTCATCGTGCGGCGCTCGTTGTCCTCGAGGATCCGCAGGTTCGGCTTCGCCGACAGCGCCTCGAGGCCCTCCTCGGTGTAGGCCGGCGCGAACAGCACCTCGACGAACTGCTCCAGGAGCGCCTCGGCGAGCTCCCGTCCCACGGGCCGGTTGACCACGATCACCCCCCCGAAGGCCGACAGCGGGTCCGCGGCGAACGCGCGGCGGTACGCGACGAGCTCGTCCTCCCCGACGGCCACGCCGCAGGGGTTGTTGTGCTTGACGATCACGCACGCGGGCACCGAGAACTCCCGGCCGAGGCGCCGCGCCGCGTCGAGGTCGAGCAGGTTGTTGAACGAGAGCTGCTTGCCCGCGATCTGCCGGACCATCGAGAGCACGTGCATGCGCTCGCCGACCTGCGCGTAGTAGGCCGCGCGCTGGTGGGGGTTCTCGCCGTAGGAAAGGTCGAGGACCTTCTCGAAGGCGCGTACGAAGAGCGGGGGGAAGTCCTCGCCCTTCTCGGCGAACCAGCGGGCGATCGCGGTGTCGTAACGGGCGGTGTAGGCGAAGGCCTCGGCCGCGAGCCACTCGCGGGTCACGGGGGAGAGGCGCCGGTCCGAGGAGCCGAGCTCGTCGAGCACCGCGTCGTAGGACTCGGGTGAGACGACCGGCGCGGTGAACGCGTGGTTCTTCGCCGCGGCGCGGATGAGCGTGGGGCCGCCGATGTCGATGTCCTCGATGACCTCGTCATCGGAGGCGCCGCGGCGGGCGGCCGTCGACTCGAACGGGTAGAGGTTCACGCACACGAGGTCGACCCACTCCACGCCGTGCTCGGCGGCCTGCTCGAGGTGGGCGGCATCGTCGCGACGGGCGAGGATCCCCGCGTGGAGCTTGGGATGGAGCGTCTTGACGCGCCCGTCCATGATCTCCGGGAAGCCGGTGAGGTCCGCGATCGAGCGGACGGGGATCCCGGCGGCTTCGAGGGTGCTCGCCGTCCCGCCCGTGGAGACGACCTCGATGCCGAGGTCCACCAGGCCCCGGGCGAAGTCCTCCACACCCGTCTTGTCCGAGACGGACACCAGCGCGCGGGCGACACGGACCTGGCCGGGAGCGACCGGCTCGGAGCTCATGGGCGGGCGAGGTTAGTGGGAGACGAGAACGCGCCGGGGGTGCTCGGGATCCCGGTGGACGGCGCCGTGCGCGATGAGGCGGACGGCCTCGGGAAGCAGCGCGTGCTCGAGGGGGCGCAGCGCGGCCATGACCTCTCCGGGCTCGTGCGCGCCGGGCAGCTCCACGGCCCGCTGGAGGACGATCGGGCCGGTGTCCACGCCCTCGTCGACGAAGTGGACGGTGACCCCGAAGACCTTCACCCCGTAGGCCAGCGCCTGCTCGACGGCGTGCAGCCCGGGGAAGGCCGGCAGCAGCGCGGGGTGGACGTTGATCACGCCGGCGGGGAAGGCGGCGAGAAAGGCGGGATCGAGGAGCTTCATGTAGCCGGCGAGGACGGCGAGCTCGGCGCCCTGCTCGCGCAGCCAGGCGGCCATCCGCCCGTCGCGGGGGGGACGCTCGGCCGGCCGGGCGAGCACGGGCCCGATGGCCTCCTCGGCGCCCGTGGGCTCGAGCGAGGGCGCGAGAGGGAACACGTGGGTGGGCACCCCCGCTCGTTCCGCACGCGCGAGTGCGGGCGCCTCGGGGACGTCCGAGGCGACGGCCGCGACATCGACGTCCTCGGCGTCGAGCAGCGCCTGGAGGTTCGTACCGGCGCCGGAGGCCAGCACGCCGACGCGCACGGCTACGCGCCCCGGCCGCCGGATCCGGCCCGGCGAGGAGCACGGAGGGCGGCCACTACGCCGCCTCGAGCTTCGGGAAGCGCCCGCCCGTGGAGCGCAGCGTCCCCGTCTCGAGCAGCGCGTCCACCCGGGCGAGCACCTGCTCGGAGCGCATGTGCGCGTAGGCGCCGTAGCCGGGCAGCCCGTCGTACGAGTGCTCGCGGACGACCTTGGAGCGCCCGCCGCGGAGGATCTCCACCGCGCGCGTGCGCCCCACGGAGGGCTCCGCGCTCTCGACGATCTCGAGGATGGCGCCGTCGAGTGATTCGGCCCCACCCACCCCAGCCGCCTCTCCGCCCGCCACGGCACGCACGGCCCGTACCGGCGCGGCGGGCACCGACTCGGGAGCGCAGACGTCGCAGCAGTCGACCTCCGGCGCGCCGGACCCCCCGTCGCCGAAGTGCCGCAGCAGGCCCTCGCGCCGGCAGGCGCCGCCCTCCACCCAGTTCCACACCGACCGGTACTGCGCCCAGCGCACCTTCTCCGCCTCCCGCGCCGACGCCCGGCACGTCGCGAGCGCGCGCCCGTCGCAGGGCTCGAGCAGGCGCCCCACCGCGCGGTCGGGTGGCGCCGGGGCCGGGCGCAGGACGCCGGCCCGCGCGAGGTGCCCGACCAGGGACCGCGCGCGGTCGTCGCCCGACGGGCCCTCGTCCCGGCCGCCCATGAGCTCTGAGAGCGCGACGTCGTAGCGCCCGCCCTCGGCGCGCGACTCGATGCGCCGCGCCGCCCGGCGCAGGTCGTCGTCGCTCACCTGCGCGCGCTGGATGAACCACACGTGCAGGCCCTTGTCGCGCGGCTCGGCAAAGAGCAGGCACCGGGCCGGGGCGCCGTCGCGACCCGCGCGCCCGGCCTCCTGGTAGTAGGCCTCGAGCGAGCCGGGGACCGTCTCGTGGACCACCGTGCGCACGTCGGCCTTGTCGACGCCCATCCCGAACGCGTTCGTGGCCACCACCACCGGCACCTCGCCGCCCATGAAGCGGTCCTGCGCCTGCGCGCGCTCCTCGCGCCCGAGGCCGGCGTGATAGGGCAGGACCTCCTCCCCGAGGGCTCCCGTGAGGTCACCGGCCAGGGTCTCGGCGCCCGCGCGCGTTCCCGCGTAGACGATGGCCGGCAGCGCGCCCGGCTCCCCCAGCGCCGCGGCGATCCGCCGCCGCTTGTCCGTCTGACTCCCGCACGGCACCACGCAGAACGAGAGGTTGGGCCGGTCGAACCCCGTGCTCACGCGCACCGGGTCGCGGAGGCCGAGCCGCTGCTCGATGTCGCGCGCCACCCGCGGGGTGGCGGTCGCGGTGGTGGCGATCATGGCCCGCGCGCCGAGCCACCGCGCCGCGTCCGCGAGCCGGAAGTAGTCCGGGCGGAAGTCGTGCCCCCACTGCGAGACGCAGTGCGCCTCGTCGACGACGAACAGCCCGATGCTCGCCGCCCGCAGCTCCTCGGCGAAGCCCGGCGAGGCGAAGCGCTCCGGCGCGACGTAGAGCAGCCGGACCTCGCCCGCGACGGCACGGCGCAGCGCCTCGCGGTTCGCCGCCGCGCCCTGCTGCCCGTTGACGAGCGCGACCGCATCCCCCGCCACCCGCCGCAGCGCCTGGACCTGGTCCTGCATGAGCGACACAAGGGGCGAGACGACGAGCGCCAGGTCGTCACGGAGCAGCGCCGGAAGCTGGTAGCAGAGCGACTTGCCCGACCCCGTGGGCATGACCACGAGCGCGTCCCGACCCGCGAGCGCCGCACGGACGGCCTCCTCCTGCCCAGGACGGAAGTCGTCGAAGCCGAAGCGCTCGCGCAGGGCGGTACGAGGGTCCACCCGTCCGAAGCTACCGGGGAGCCCGGAGGTCTACGCGAGGATTCGCAGAGTCGTCACGCCTTGACGAGCGGGAGCTCCTCGAGCGCCCACTTACCCTCGGCGTCCTCCGTGCCCGCCAGGGGGTACTCGCCCGAGAAGCAGGCGTCGCAGTAGTCGGTGCGGGGGTTGCCGATCGCGGCGTAGACGCCCGCGAGGGAGAGGTAGTGCAGCGAGTCGCAGCCGACCTCGGCCGCGACCTCGGCCGGCGTGCGGTTGTGGGCGATCATCTCCTCGCGCGTGGACATGTCGACCCCGTAGTGGCAGGGGTGGCGGATCGGCGGCGCGGAGATGCGCAGGTGGACCTCGGCGGCGCCGGCGTCGCGGAGCATCTGGACGATCTGGCGGGTGGTGTTGCCGCGGACGATGGAGTCGTCGACGACGACGAGCCGCTGCCCCGCCACCACCTCGGGCAGCGGGTTGAACTTGAGCCGCAGGCCGTGCTTGCGCAGCTCCTGGCCAGGCTGGATGAACGTGCGCGCGACGTAGCGGTTCTTCACGAAGCCGTCGTCCTGGGGCAGGCCGCTCGCCCGGGCCAGCCCGCGCGCCGCGGCGTTGCCCGAGTCGGGCACGGCCACGACGAGGTCGGCGTCCACCGGCGCCTCGCCCCACAGGAGCTCCCCCATGCGCCCGCGGACGACCTGGTTGACCTTCCCGGCCATGCGCGAATCGGGGCGGGCGAAGTAGATGTGCTCGAAGACGCAGAACGCGCGCCGCTCACCCTCGACGACCTGGCGCACCCGCAGGCCGCCCTCGGTGAGGGTGACGCACTCCCCCGGCTCGACCTCCCGCAGGAACTTCGCCCCGATGATGTCGAACGCACAGGACTCCGACGCCACGCAATAGCGATCGCCGAGCATCCCGAGGGCGAGCGGCCGCAGCCCGAGTGGGTCCCGGAAGGCGACGACGCGGTCACGGGTCATCACCACCGCCGAGAACGCCCCCTGGAGACGAGGAAGCACCTCGGCCACCGCGTCCTCGAGGGTGTCGGCGGGCTGGTTGGCCAGCAGCGCCGCGATGATCTCGGAGTCCGAGGTCGAGTGGAAGGCGACGCCGCGGGAGCGCAGCTCGGCGTGGAGCTCGACCGCGTTGATGAGGTTGCCGTTGTGGGCGAGGGCGAGCTCGCGCGGATCCGAGCCGCGGTAGATCGGCTGGGAGTTCTCCCACCCGCTCGAGCCCGTGGTCGAGTAGCGCACGTGGCCGATGCCGAGGTCCCCGACGAGGGTGCGGAGCTTCTGCTCATCGAACACCTGGGAGACGAGCCCGGTGTCGCGGATCGTGAGCATCCCCTCGCCGCGCTCGGCGGTGGCGATGCCCGCGGACTCCTGCCCGCGGTGCTGGAGGGCGTAGAGGGCGAAGTAGGCGAGGCGGGCGACATCGTGCCCGGGCGCGTAGACGCCGAAGACACCACACTCGTCGCGCGGTCCGTCGCGGGTATCGGTGAGGAGGCCGGTCACGGGGACGTGTCGACCGGACTGACGATAGCGGTGGCCCTACGGGAACGCAGCACGGAGACCACCCTCGCGGACCGCGCGCAGCTCGGCCACGGGAACGTCGATCGGGCCGCAGACGAGCCGGTCGCCGCCCACCTCGCCGATGAGGACCGCGCCGTCGAGCGCTCCGAGCGCGTCGCGGGCCCCGGAGACGACGAAGGCGCGGCCGGGGGCCTCGCCGAAGAGGAGGTCGATGGTGTCACCCGGCGGCTCGACCCGCGCGCCCAGCCCGCCGAGGACGCACGCCTCGGCGAGCGCCACCGCGAGGCCGCCCTCCGCGATGTCGTGCGCCGAGGCGAGGGTCCCCGCGCGGACGGCGGAGCGGACGGTGCCGTGGGCGTCGCGGATCGCTTCCGGATCGGCCTCGGGCAGCGGCCCGGCCGGAGCCTCGCCGCGGAGCTTGGCCAGCTCCGAGCCGGCCGGGGCGGGAGTGAATGAGCCGATCAGGGCGATCGCATCCCCCTCACGGGTCCAGCCCGCGCGGCCGGCCCGGGCCGCGTCGGGCATCCGCCCGACCATCCCCACCACGGGGGTGGGGAGGATCGGCCCCTCCGGCCCCTCGTTGTAGAGCGAGACGTTTCCGCCGACCACCGGCACGCCGAGCGCCTCGCACGCCGTCGCCATCCCCTCCACCGCGCGCGAGAGCTGCCAGGCGATGTGCGGCTTCTCGGGGTTGCCGAAGTTCAGGCAGTTCGTCAGGCCCTCGGGCTGCGCGCCCACGCAGGCGAGGTTCGCCGCGCACTCGTACACCGCCTCGGCCGCGCCGCGCTCGGGGTCGCAGGCCACCCGGCGCCCGTTGCCGTCGATGGACACCCCGAGGGCCCCACCGCCGGGCAACAGCAGGACCGCGGCGTCCGCCTCGTCGGGGCGGCGCATGGTGCGCGACTGCACGAGCCAGTCGTACTGCTCGAAGAGCGGCCGGCGGTCGGCGAGGTTCGCGGAGCCGAGGAGGGCGAGCAGGACCTCCCCCGCGGGCTCGTCACCACGCAGGACGGCGGGCGGGGCGGGATAGATCGGCGACGCCGGCGCGACCGGGTCCAGGTCGTACAGCGGGCAGTCGTCCACGAGCGCCGCCACCGGCATGTCCCCGACGACCTCCTCCCCGCGCAGAACGCGCAGGCGCGTCGTGTCGGTGACCGTTCCGATCGCCGTCGCCGTGGTCTCCCACTTCGCGCAGACGGCAAGCACCTCTTTCATCCGGGCAGGCTCGACCACGCAGAGCATCCGCTCCTGGGACTCGGAGACCATGATCTCGAAGGGCTCCATGTCGGCCTCGCGCAGCGGCACCCGGTCGACGTCGAGGTCGATCCCCAGCCCGCCCCCCGAGGCCATCTCGCTCGAGGAGGAGGTCAGTCCCGCCGCCCCCAGGTCCTGCAGCGACGCGAGCAGCCCCTGATCGAGCAGCTCCAGCGAGCACTCGAGGAGCTTCTTCTCGGCGAACGGATCGCCGACCTGCACGGAGGGGCGCTTGGCCTCGTCGCCCTCCCCGAGCTCCGCCGACGCGAGCACGGACGCGCCACCGATCCCGTCGCGCCCCGTCAGCGCGCCGAAGAGCACGAGCACGTTCCCCGGCCCGTTCGCGGCGGAGCGGATGAGTTGGTCGTGCTCGGCGATCCCCAGGCACATCGCGTTGACGAGGCAGTTCTGCTCGTAGGCGGCCTCGAAGTACACCTCGCCGCCGACGGTGGGGACCCCGATGGAGTTCCCGTAGAAGCCGATCCCCGCCACCGCCCGGTCGAACAGGTAGCGCGAGCGGGGCGAGGCCAGCTCGCCGAAGCGCAGGGAGTCGAGCAGCGCGATGGGGCGGGCGCCCACCGCGAAGACGTCGCGCAGGATCCCCCCGACCCCCGTGGCCGCGCCCTGGAAGGGCTCCACCGCGCTCGGGTGGTTGTGGGACTCCACCTTGAAGGCGACCGCGAGCCCGCCGCCCACGTCGATCGCGCCCGCGTTCTCCCCCGGCCCCAGGAGCACCCGCGGGCCCTCCGTGGGCAGGCGGCGCAGCAGCTTCCTCGAGTGCTTGTAGGCGCAGTGCTCGCTCCACATGAGCGAGAACATCGCGAGCTCGACCCCCCCGGGCTCCCGCCCCAGCTTGGCGACAATGAGCTCGTACTCGGAGTCCGAGAGCCCGAGCTCCGAGTGGCGGCTAGACACCGACGGCAGCGCGCGCGACCGACCCGAAGATCCGCAGGCCGTCCACGGAGCCCGTCAGCGGGTCGACGGCATGCTCGGGATGGGGCATGAGCCCGAGGACGTTCCCGGCGGCGTTGACCACCCCGGCGACGTCCTGCCAGGAGCCGTTGGGGTTCACCCCGCTCACGTAGCGCAGGGCGACGCGCACGTCCTCGGCCTGCTCGGCCGGGACCACGTAGCGGCCGCTCTGGTGCTTGGCTGGGATGGAGAGCACGTCCCCGGGCGAGCAGGCCGCCGTCCACGCCGTCGCCGCGTCGATCACCTCCACGCCCACCTGGCGGCAGACGAAGCGCAGGGACGCGTTGGGCAGCAGCGCGCCCGGCAGCAGCCCCGCCTCGCAGAGCACCTGGAAGCCGTTGCAGATACCGAGCACCGGGCCACCCTCGGCCGCGAACCGCGCGACGGACTCCATCACGGGCGCGAAGCGGGCGATCGCCCCCACCCGGAGGTAGTCCCCGTAGGAGAACCCCCCCGGGATGACGACCGCGTCGGTGCCGTGCAACGACGGATCGGCGTGCCAGAGGATCTCCGCCTCGCCGACGCGCTCGCACGCGAGCAACGCGTCGACATCGTCGCACGAGCCCGGGAAGCGGACGACGCCGAACCTCAATGCAGGCCCTCCTCGTCCCCCACGGGGGGAGCGGCCAGCACCGGATCCTCGTGCACGATCTCGTAGTCCTCGATGAGCGGGTTGGTCAGCAACCGCTCGCACAGCTCGGGCAGGCGCGCGGGATCCTCCACGTCGAGCTCGATGAGCCGCCCCACGCGCACGTTGCCCACCCCCGAGAAGCCGAGCGCGGGAAGCGCGCGCTCCACGGCCTGGCCCTGGGGGTCCAGGATGCCGGCCTTGGGGCGGACGAGGACCCGCGCCCTCATGCCGCGGTGCGCTCCCGCCAGGCGGAGAACGGCTCGCCCGCGATCAGCTCGTAGGCCCGCACGTAGCGCGCCCGCGTCTCCTCCACGACCGCGTCGGGGATCGCGGGCGCGGGCGGCTGCTTGTCCCATCCCGTCCCCGCCGCCCAGTCGCGGACGGGCTGCTTGTCGAAGCTCGGCTGGCCCCGGCCCGGCACGTGGGACGCGGCGGGCCAGAAGCGCGAGGAGTCCGGCGTGAGCACCTCGTCGCCGAGCACGAGCCCACCGTCCTCCCCTATCCCGAACTCGAACTTCGTGTCGGCGAGGATGATCCCCTGTGAGCGCGCGTGCTCGGCGGCGCGCGCGTAGAGCGCGAGGGAGACGTCGCGCAGCTCCCGCGCGCGCTCGGCGCCCACGAGGCGCTCGACCTCGGCGAACCCGATCGTCTCGTCGTGGCCCTCCTCCGCCTTGGTGGAGGGCGTGAAGAGCGGCTCGGGAAGCTCCTGGGACTCCTCGAGCCCGGCGGGCAGGGCGATGCCGCTGATCGACCCCGTGCGCCCGTAGTCCTTCCAGCCCGACCCCGTGATGTAGCCGCGCACCACGCACTCGACTCCCAGCATCTCCAGCCGCCGCACCCGGAGCGCCCGGCCGCGGACCTCCTCCGGCACGCCGTCCGTCGCCGAGAGGAGGTGGTTGGGGACGATCTCCGAGAGGAGGCCGAACCAGAACACCGACAGCCCCGTGAGCACCGCTCCCTTGTCGGGAATCGGCGTCGGGTGGACCACGTCGTACGTGGAGATGCGGTCCGAGGCGACCATGAGCAGGTCGTCCCCGAGCTCGTAGATCTCGCGGACCTTGCCCGTGACCAGCAGGGGTAGATCCAGGGCGGGCGTCACGTCAGCCAACCTACCGGCCGGGGCTGACGTCCCGGAGGCGGGGGCTAGGCGATCGCGTCGAGCCGGGCGACGATCTCGTCCGCGTGGCGCACGAAGGGCATGGGGTCGAAGATCTCGTCCAGGGGGAGCTCGGGGTGCTCGGCCTCCAGCAGCCCGCGCAGCTCGATCCCCTCGTCCCACGCGCGCTGGGCCAGAGTCTGCACGACCCGGTAGGCCTCGTCGCGGCTCTCCCCCCGCTCGACGAGGGCCAGCAGCGCGCGCTGGGAGAACAGCGCCCCGTGGGTGAGGGCGACGTTCTCACGCATGCGCGCCTCGAAGACGGTCAGGCCCTCCACCAGCCGCACGCCGAGCTGCAGGAGGTAGTCGAGCAGGATGGTCGAGTCCGGGAGGATCACGCGCTCCACCGAGGAGTGCGAGATGTCGCGCTCGTGCCACAACGCGACGTCCTCCATCCCCGCCAGCGCATTGCCGCGCAGGACGCGGGCGAGGCCGGTCATGCGCTCCGCGGTGATGGGGTTGCGCTTGTGGGGCATCGCGCTCGAGCCCTTCTGGCCCGCGCGGAACGGCTCCTGCACCTCGCGGACCTCCGTGCGCTGGAGGTGGCGCACCTCGATCGCGAGGCGCTCGAGCCCCGCGCCGGCCAGCGCGATCGCGTTGAGCAGCTCGGCGTGGCGGTCACGCGGGACGACCTGGGTGGAGACGTCCTCGGCCCGCAGGTCGAGCCGCCCGAGCACCCGGCGCTCGAAGTCCGGCGAGGTCGCCGAGTAGGTGCCCACCGCCCCGGAGAGCGCGCCCACCGCCACCCCGTCCCACGCGCGCGCGAGGCGCTCGGCGTTGCGGTGGGCCTCGCAGGCGAAGCCGGCGAGCTTGATCCCGAAGGTCGTCGGCTCGGCGTGGACCCCGTGCGTCCGGCCCACGGCGAGGGTGTGGATGTGCTCGCGCGCGCGGCCGGCGAGCACCCGGACGAGCTCGCGCGCCACGGGGAGGATGATCTCCCCCGCGCGGCGGAGCTGGAGCGCGAGCGCGGTGTCGAGGACGTCGGACGAGGTGAGACCGAAGTGGATCCAGCGGCCGGCCGGGCCGGCGGATGCGGCGAGCACGTCGACGAAGGCGGCGACGTCATGGTCGGTCACCCGCTCGCGCTCGTCGACCTCGGCGACCGAGAAGGCGGCGGCCCGGATCGCGACGCGATCCTCCTCGCGCGGCCCCTCCATCTCCTCGCAGGCGGCGACCTCGACGTCCCGCCAGGCGGTCATGCGCGACTCGTCGCTCCAGATGGCGCCGAGCTCGGGGCGGGTGTAGCGGGCGATCATCGCCCCCCCGCTCGCTCCGGCGTCACGCCGAGAGGATCCGGGCGGCGAGGACGGCGCCGTTGCGAGGGTTGTCGACGCCGACGCAACCCACCGGGACACCGGGAGGCATCTGGGCGATGGCCAGCAGCGCGTCGAGCCCGCCCGCGACCGACGTCCGGCTCGTGAGCGGCACCCCTACCACGGGGAGGTCGGTGTGGGCGGCGACGACCCCGGGCAGCGCGGCCGCGAGGCCGGCCCCGGCGATGATCACGCGGATCCCGCGCATCCGCGCGTTACGCGCGTAGTCGGCCACCTGGTCGGGGTCGCGGTGGGCCGACATGACGCGAACCTCGTGGAGAATGCCCCGCTCGGTCAGCTCGTCCGAGGCGGGCTGCATGCGCTCGAGATCCGACTGGGAGCCCATCACGATCCCCACGCGCGGGGCGTCGACAGGGAGCCCCTCCAGGGCCTCGACGACCTCGGTCTCGACCACGGTCGCCGCTTCGGGCAGGGCCTCACTCATGCGCTCTGCGCGGCGATGTCGTGGCGCATCTGCTTGCCCGCGAAGTCGATCACCTCCGCGCCAGCATAAGCCGCGGCCCGGGCGGCGACGAGGTCCGCCCCGAGCCCGGTCACGTTGAGCACGCGGCCGCCCGCGGTGACCACGTCCCCGTTGCGCGCGGCCGTGCCCGCATGGGTGACCTCGACGCCCTCGGGCACCCGGTCCAGGCCGGAGATCACGTCCCCGGAGGAGGAGGAGCCGGGGTAGCCACCCGAGGCGAGGACGACGGTCACCGCCGATCGCTCGTCCCACTCGAGGTCGACCCCGGCGAGGCCGCCCGGGTGCGTGGCGCGCTCGAGCAGGTCGAGGAGGTCGGTCCGCAGGCGCGGCAGGACGGCCTGGGTCTCGGGATCGCCGAAGCGCACGTTGAACTCGAGGACGCGCGGGCCGTCGGGAGTGAGCATGAGCCCGGCGTAGAGGACGCCGTGGAAGGGGGTGCCGCGGCGCGCGAGCTCGTCGACCACGGGCTGGTGGACCTCGGCGCACATCCGGTGCAGGTCGATGTCCGCCACGGGAGAGAACGAGCCCATCCCGCCCGTGTTCGGGCCCGTGTCCCCTTCGCCGATCCGCTTGAAGTCCCGCGCGGGCGCCATCGGGACGGCGCGCTCCCCGTCGCACAGCGCGAGCAGGGAGAGCTCCTGGCCGTGGAGGAGCTCCTCGACGACGACCGTCCGGGTGTCGAAGCGGCGCTCGACGAGCAGGGCATGGAGCGCGGCCTGCGCCTCGGTCTCGTCGGCGCAGACGATCACGCCCTTGCCGGCGGCGAGGCCGTCCGCCTTGATCACCACGGGGTAGCCCGCGACGGCGGCCATGGCCTCCGCGACCTCGGTGGCGACGGCGAAGCCCCCCGTGGGCACACCCGCCGCGGCCATGACCTCCTTCGCGTAGGCCTTCGATGCCTCGAGCTTCGCGGCGGCCGCGGTGGGGCCGAACACGGGGACGTCGAGGAGGTCGACGAGGCCCTCGACGAGCGGCGCCTCCGGCCCGACGACGACGAGGTCGACCTCGTGATAGCGGGCCGCGGACGCGAGCGCATGGACGTCGTCGGCCTGGACGATGCGGGCGTCGGCGGCGATGCCCGCGTTGCCCGGCGCGCAGAGGATCTCCGGGGCCCGCGGTGAGCGCGCGAGGGCGCGGACGAGCGCGTGCTCGCGCCCACCGCCGCCGACCACGAGGACGCGGGTCATCCGCGCGCCCCCGCGCCCGGGAGGACCGTCCTCAAATGCTCGCGATGAACTCGTCGATGGGGATCGCCGTGAGCGTCTCGTACTTCGCGGTGCCCCGCGAGCCGAGCTCGAGCGAGACCCGGGCCATCGTCTTCTCGTCGGGGGCCTCGACGACGTTGATGAAGTCGAAGCGGCCGAGGGTCGACCACTGCGCCTTCACCGTCGCCCCGAGCTGCTCGAGCTCCGAGTTGACCTCGCGGATCCGCTGGGGGTTGTTCTTGACGGTCTGGACGCCCTCCGGCGAGAGCGTCGAGAGCATGATGAAGGTCGGCATGCGGTCGATCCTATGCGTGGCGGCGGCGGTGCAGGACGAACCAGCCCGCGGCGAGGGCGGCGACGATCAGCCCCGCGAGGATCGGTCCGGCGGTCTCGAGCGCGTGCGTGAACGCCGCGCCGAGTGCGTAGGCCCCCAGGCCGACGGTCAGCGCCCAGGCCGTTCCCCCCAGGGCGTTCCAGGCCAGGAAGGTGGGCCAGCGCATCCGGGTCATCCCCGACAGCCACGAGGCCCAGACCCGCAGGCCGGTGATCCAGCGCCCGAAGAACACGGCCTTGGGGCCGTGGCGCTCGAAGAAGCGCTCGCCCTGCTCGAGGACCCGGCGGCGGCGCGCCGCATAGCGGCCACCGGGGCGTACGAGGAGGCGGCGGCCGAAGCGGCGGCCGAGCAGGTAGCCCGCGTTGTCGCCGACGATCGCTGCCGCGGCGGCGAGCACGACGACGAGCTCGATCGAGAGCTTGCCCTGGCTGGCCAGGACGCCGGCGGCGATGAGGGCGGTCTCGCCCGGCACGGGCAGGCCGCCGGACTCGAGCGCGATGAGGGCCACGAGCCCGATGTAGCCGAGGTTCTCGGGGACGTGGAGGAGCGCGGCGAGGACGAGCACGGGGCGGGTCGGACCTTAGGGTTGCGCCGTACCCCGGGATGGAGGGTGACGCGGGCAGAACCGTCCGCCCGCTACAGGATCTCCCGCACCGGCATGAGCCGCACGCGGAGCACCATCCCGCCCGAGTCCGTCCGCAACGGGGAGACGCGGAGGTCGAGCACGGCGCCGGCCGGGATCCCCACGGGCATCCGGACGCGCCACCGCGTCCGCGCACGGTCGCGCAGCTCCGCGTTCCCCGCGCGCAGGATCCGCCGCCCGACGCGCACCACGCCGTAGACCGTCCCCGCCCGCGCCGGGACGCTCACGAGGACGAAGCCGCCCGAGGGGGCGAGCACCCGCGGGAGGCGCCCGACCCGCGGCCGCCGGCAGGGCTCGTAGGACGAGCAGATCGCCACGAGCGCGGCGCCCACCTGCGGCCCGACGCCCTGCACGCCGACCTGGCCGCGCGCGGGCGGCGGCGAGGACGGGGTGCGCGGGGCGGGGGCGGAGCCCCCGCAGCCGAGGACGAGCAGGGCCAGGAGCAGGAGCGGGGCGATGCCCCCACTACGCCGCGGCGACGGCCTTCGTCACGTCGGCTCGCGAGAAGACGAGCTCCCCGCCGACCGTGTCCACCCGCACCGCGTCGCCCTCGGCGAACTTCCCGCGCAGCAGCGCCATGGCCAGCGGGTCCACGAGCCGCTTCTGGATGACGCGCTTCAGCGGGCGCGCGCCGTAGGTCGGGTCGTAGCCGAGGCTTGCGATCAGCACCCGCGCGTCGTGGCTCAGTGAGATCGCGATCCCGCGCTCCTCCACCCGCCGCGCGAGCCGCGCGACCTGGATGTCCACGATCACGCCGATCTGCTCGCGGGTCAGGGCGTCGAACTCCACGATGTCGTCCAACCGGTTGATGAACTCGGGCTTGAAGTGCAGCTCCGCGCCCGCGCGGCCTCCCGGGATGTTCGAGGTCATGATCAGCACGACGTTCTTGAAGTCCACCGTGCGCCCCTGCCCGTCGGTCAGCCGCCCGTCGTCCATGACCTGGAGCAGGACGCCGAACACGTCGGGGTGTGCCTTCTCGACCTCGTCGAGCAGGACCACGGAGTACGGGCGGCGGCGAACGGCCTCGGTGAGCTGCCCGCCCTCGTCGTAGCCGACGTAGCCCGGGGGCGCGCCCACGAGCCGCGACACCGCGTGCTTCTCCATGTACTCCGACATGTCGATGCGGACCATCGCGTCGGAGGAGTCGAACATGAACTCCGCGAGCGCCCGGGCGAGCTCCGTCTTGCCCACGCCCGTGGGGCCGAGGAAGAGGAACGTGCCGATGGGGCGATCGGGGTCCTGGAGACCGGCCCGCGACCGTCGCAGCGCGTTGGCCACCGCGTCGACGGCCTCGTCCTGACCGACCACGCGTTCGTGCAGACGGTCCTCGAGGTGGATGAGCTTCTCGACCTCGCCCTCCATGAGGCGGGAGACGGGGATGCCCGTCCAGCGCCCGACGACCTCGGCGATGTCCTCCGGGTCGACCTCCTCCTTGAGGTACACGGGAGTGACGTGCTGGTCGCCGGACTCACCTTGAGCGATCTTCTGCTCGAGCTCGGGCATCACCCCGTAGCGCAGCTCGGCGGCGCGCTGGAGGTCGGCCTCGCGCTCGGAGCGCTCGAAGTCGTGGCGCGCGCGCTCGAGCTGCTCCTTGAGCTCGGCGGTCCCCTGGATCGCCTCCTTCTCGGCCTGCCACTCGGCGGTCATGACCGCGGAGCGCTCCTTCTGGTCCGCGAGCTCGCGCTCGAGGCCCTCGCGGGCCGCCGAGGCCTCCTCGCCGAGCGAGGCGAGCTCGATCTCGAGCTGCATCACCCGCCGGTCCACCTCGTCGATCTCCGTCGGCTTGGAGTCGATCTCCATGCGGATCCGCGAGGCGGACTCGTCGACGAGGTCGATGGCCTTGTCGGGCAGGAAGCGGTCGGCGATGTAGCGATGCGACAGGGTGGCGGCGGCCACCAGCGCGGCGTCCTGGATGCGGACCTTGTGGTGGGTCTCGTAGCGCTCCTTGAGCCCGCGGAGGATCGCGATCGTGTCCTCGACGCTCGGCTCGCCCACGTAGGTGGGCTGGAAGCGGCGCTCGAGCGCCGGGTCCTTCTCGATGTGCTTGCGGTACTCGTCGAGGGTCGTCGCGCCGATGCACCGCAGCTCGCCCCGGGCGAGCATCGGCTTGAGCATGTTGCCGGCGTCCACCGCGCCCTCGGCCCCGCCGGCACCGACGATCGTGTGGAGCTCGTCTATGAACACGACGACCTCGCCGCGCGCGTCGGCGATCTCCTTGAGGACCGCCTTCAGGCGCTCCTCGAACTCGCCGCGGTACTTCGCGCCCGCGACCATCGCACCGATGTCCAGGGACACCAGGCGCCGGTCGCGGAGGGACTCGGGCACGTCGCCCGAGACGATCCGCTGGGCCAGCCCCTCGACGATCGCGGTCTTGCCCACGCCGGGCTCCCCGATGAGCACGGGGTTGTTCTTCGTGCGCCGGGAGAGGACCTGGATGACGCGGCGGACCTCGTCGTCGCGGCCGATGACCGGGTCGAGGAGGCCCTCCTCGGCGGCCGCGGTGAGATCGCGGCCGAACTTCTCGAGCGCCTGGAAGGTGTCCTCAGGGGTGGGGTCGGTGACCTTGTGGCCTCCGCGGACCTGCGCGATGGCGTCGCGCAGCGCCTTGGCGGTCGCCCCGTGGTGGGGCAGCACGTCGAGGCGCTCGGCCAGGACGGGGAGCAGGTGCTCGACGGAGACGTACTCGTCGCCGAGGGCCTTCATCTCGCGCTCGGCGGCGCGCATCAACGGCGCGATCGGCGCCAGGTCGGCGCCCGTGGGGCCGGAGACGGTGGGGAGAGCGGCGACGGCCGCGAGGACGTCGGCGCGGAGCGGCCCGAAGGGGATGCCGAGCTTGCCGAGGACGGCCTTCGTGAGCGTGCCGTCCTGCTCGAGCAGCACGGCGAGCAGGTGCTCGGGAGCGACCTGTGGATTGCGCCGCTCCTCGGCGAGCGCCTGGGCGGACTGGAGCGCGGCGGTGGTGTTCGTGGTAAAGCGGTCGGGACTCATGTCGCTTATAGATCTTAGTCTTTCACACTGAGATCTACAAGGCCCTTCTGCGAGCGCCGGGAGCCCAGCAACGCCCGCAGCTCTCCGACGACGGCGTGGGGCTCGTCGACGAGCGTCGGTGGGTCAGTCGTATGGTTCGGGCTATGAGGGAGAGGAGGGTGGGGAGGCCGTGGTGGCCGGGGGTGCGGGCGATCGTCGCTCTCATCGCGCGTACATCGAGGAGCCGGAGGCGGTCGGCCTCCTCCCAGGCCCGTTCGAGCTGCGGGCGGGCAGGACGGCGGCGAGGCGAGGAGCGTGCGGGGAATCGCGGTGACCGGGATGCCGTGCCGCTCAGAGCGGTCGTCGTCGCTGAGGTGGCGGGCGCGGTGGACGGCGAGCCGGACCGCTTCGTCGCACTCGCCGCGGTGACGTCGTCAGGGCCCGGGAGGTCGGTCGCAGTCCCCACAGCGCCGCCGCAGAGGCGTGGCTGAGCAGCGCGGCCGGGCCGCAGGCCAGCACGGCGGCGAGCCATCGGCCGTGTCCGGTCAGGGAAGGGTGACCGACGCGTAGACGCCCCGATGGAGACGGTGCAGCCTTCCGGACACGGTCCAGCGGCGGATCGCCGCTCCGCTCAACCCGAGTCCGCCGAGCTGCACCGCCGAGACCACGCCGTGCTGCCGGCCCGCCAAATCGGCGATCTCTCCGGCACGTGGAGGGACTTCCGCTCGCTGAGCGAGCGCTTCTCCGTCCAGGTCGGGCACGCCGGCCAGTTTCGCCGCCCTTCCCCAGCCGAACTGCCGGCATCTGCGCCGAAGCGGCGCCGGAACTGCGCTCAGCCCACGTCGGAACGGCGCACCAGCGCACCGCCGCGCACGTACGGCACGATCTCGGCCCGCAGGGCGGCCCGGAGCTCCTCCAGCCGCGCGACCTCGCCCTCGAGCTCGCCCGCGCGGCGCTCGAGCGCGGCGAGCCGCCGCCGCATCCGGTCGAGCTGCTCCTCGAGCTCGAAGACCCGCTCGACCCCGGCGAGGTTCATCCCGAGCTCGACGGTCATCTGCTGGATGCGGCGAAGACGCTCGACGTCCTCGTGGGAGTAGAGCCGCGTGCCCTTGGCCGAGCGCTTGGGCTGGATGAGCCCGCGCTGCTCGTACATCCGCAGGGTCTGGGGATGCATGTCGGCGAGCTCGGCGGCCACGGAGATCATGAACACGCCGCGGTCCGAGGAGACCTCGATCCGGGTCGTGCGTACGCGACGGGAGATGGCCATCAGACGAACAGCCCGGCGCGGGGATCGGCGCCGTCGAGGGCCTGCGCGAGCTCGTCCACCTTCCGGCTCGCCTCCGTGGAGAGGGTCGCCGGGACGTCGATCCCGAACCGGTAGAAGATGTCGCCGCGGCCCGAGCCCGACAGCTTCGCCGGGCCCTCACCGCGCAGGCGCTGGACCGTGCCGTGCTGTGTCCCCGGCTTGACGCGGAGCTTCTTGCGCCCGTGCAGGGTGGGGACCTCGACGGTCGCCCCGCGGATCGCCTCGACGATCGTGAGCGGCACCTCCACCTCGACGTCCTCCCCCTTGCGCTTGAACACGGGGGAGTCGGCGACGTGGGTGACCACGTACAGGTCCCCGGACTCCCCTCCCCGCGTGCCCGCCTCGCCCTTGCCGGCCAGGCGGACCCGCGAGCCCTCGCGCACCCCGGCGGGGACGCGGACCCGGATGCGCTTGGTCTGGCGCAGGGAGCCGGCGCCGTGGCAGGTCGGGCATGGGTCGTCGATGACCGCGCCCGAGCCGCCGCACTCCGAGCACGGCTGCGTGATCGAGAAGAGCCCCTGGCCCTCGCTCTCGACGCCTCGCCCATGGCAGCGCGGGCAGACGCGGGGTGACGTACCGGGCTTCGCGCCGGTACCGGAGCACGTCTGGCAGGGCGAGGACGTGGGGATCGAGAGCTGCATCTCCGTGCCGTCGACCGCCTGGGCGAAGGAGAGGGCGACCTCCGTCTCGAGGTCGCGGCCGCGGTGCGCCTGGGGCATCCCGGTGTCCCCACGACCCCGCGAGCGCACGCGCCCGCCGAACTGGGAGGCGAGGTCGGAGAGGATGTCCGAGAACCCCCCGGCGTCGGTGGGCACGCCGCCCGGGAAGCCGTTGGGCGCGCGGAATCCGCCCCGGTCGTGGGCCTTGCGCTTGTCGGGGTCGCCGAGAATGTCGTAGGCGCCCTGGACCTCCTTGAAGCGCTCCTCCGCCTTCTCGTCGCCCTGGTTGCGATCGGGGTGGTACTGGCGCGCGAGCCTGCGGTAGGCCTTCTTGACCTCCTCGGCCGACGCGCCCTTGTTGACCCCGAGCGCCGCATACGGGTCCTTCGCGGCCATGACTACCCCGCCACCACCACGCGGGCGGGGCGCAGGACCGTCTCGCCGTGCTTGTAGCCGTTCTGCATGACCTCGAAGACCGTGCCAGGCTCGACGCCCTCGACGGCGACCTGCGACACGGCCTCGTGGACCTGCGGGTCGAACGCCTCGCCCTTGGGTGAGTAGGCCTCGATCCCCAGCCGCCCGAGCACGCCGAGCAGCTCGCGCTGGACGAGTGAGATGCCCTCGAGCGCGGGGCCGTCGAGGTTGTCGAGGGCGAGCGCGAGATGGTCAAGCGCGGGCAGCAGCTCGCGGGCCGCCCTGGACACGCCGCGCGCCTCGGCGGCCCGGACCTCCCGGGCCGCCCGCTTGCGGAAGTTCTCGAAGTCCGCCTGCGTGCGCTGGGCGAGCGCGAGGTACTGCCCCGCGCGCTCCGCGTCGGAGGGCTCTACGGGAGGAGCCTCCGGATCGACCGGAGCCTCGGTCTCGGTGGGCGGCTCGGGCTCGGGGGACGGCTGCTCGTCGAGCAGCGCGTCCCCCTCCTCCTTGACCGGGCCCTCGGACGGATGGACCTCCACCTAGCGCCCCTCGTCCACGACCTCGGCGTCCACGACGTCCTCCTCGGAGGACGCCCCGCCGGCCCCGTCGCCGTTCGCCGGGGCGTCGGCCTGTGCCCGCTGGTACATCGCCTCCGAGACCCGGTGGAACGCGGTCTGCAGCTCGTTCGTCCTGGCCTGGATGTCGGCGGGGTCGTCGGACTCGAGCGAGTCGCGCACGGCCTTGATTGCCGCCTCGATCTGCTCCTTCGAGGCGCTGTCGACGTTCTCACCGAGGTCGACGAGCTGGCGCTCGGCCTGGTAGGCCGCGTTCTCGCCCGCGTTGCGCGCCTCCGCGAGCTCGCGCTGGCGCTTGTCGTCCTCGGCGTGCGACTCGGCGTCGGTCACCATCCGCTTGATCTCGTCGTCGGACAGCCCTCCGCCCGCGCGGATCTCGATGGTCTGCTCCTTGCCCGTCCCGAGGTCCTTCGCCGAGACGTTGAGGATGCCGTTCGCGTCGATGTCGAAGGCGACCTCGACCTGCGGGATGCCCCGCGGCGCCGGGGGAATTCCGGTGAGCTGGAACTTCCCGAGCGACTTGTTGTAGTTGGCCATCTCGCGCTCGCCCTGGAGGACGTGGATCTCCACGGAGGGCTGGTTGTCCTCGGCGGTGGAGAACACCTCGCTCTTGCGGGTGGGGATCGTCGTGTTGCGCTCGATGAGCTTCGTCATCACGCCGCCCTTGGTCTCGATGCCCAGCGTGAGCGGGGTGACGTCGAGCAGGAGGACGTCCTTGACGTCGCCCGCGAGCACGCCGGCCTGGATCGCGGCGCCGATGGCGACGACCTCGTCCGGGTTCACCCCGCGGTGCGACTCCTGGCCGGTGACCTCCTTGACGCGCTCCTGCACGGCGGGCATGCGGGTCATGCCGCCCACGAGCACGACGTGGTCGATCTTCGCGGCGCCCTTCTCCTTCGCGTCGTCGAGGGCCTGGCGCACCGGGCCCACGAGCCGCTCGAGCAGCGGGGCGGTCAGCTCGGCGAGCTTGGCCCGCGAGAGCCGCATGTCGAGGTGCTTCGGCCCCGAGGCGTCCGCCGTGATGAACGGCAGGTTGATCTGCGTCTCCTGGGTGGTGGAGAGCTCGATCTTCGCCTTCTCGGAGGCCTCGTAGAGGCGCTGGAGCGCCATCGCGTCCTGGGAGAGGTCGATGCCCTGGTCGCGCCTGAACTCCGCCACGAGCCAGTCCACGACGGCCTTGTCGAAGTTGTCGCCGCCGAGATGGTTGTCCCCCGCGGTGGCCTTGACCTCGAACACGCCGTCGCCGATCTCCAGCACGGACACGTCGAACGTGCCGCCGCCGAGGTCGAAGACGAGGATGGTCTGGTCGGCTTCCTTGTCGAGGCCATAGGCGAGCGACGCCGCGGTGGGCTCGTTGATGATGCGCTTGACGTCGAGGCCGGCGATGCGGCCGGCGTCCTTCGTGGCCTGGCGCTGGTCGTCGTTGAAGTACGCGGGGACGGTGATGACCGCGCCGTCGACGGACTCGCCGAGGTAGGCCTCGGCGTCGGCCTTGAGCTTGCCGAGGATCATCGCCGAGATCTCCGGCGGGGACTGCTGCTGGCCGCCGGCCTCCACGCGCGCGTCCCCGTTCGGGCCCGAGACGACCTTGTAGGGGACGATGGACTCCTCCTCGCGCACCTCGGCCTCCTTGCGGCCCATGAAGCGCTTGATGGAGAAGACGGTGTTCGTCGGGTTGGTGACGGCCTGGCGCTTGGCGACGGTGCCGACGAGGCGCTCACCGCCCTGGGTGAAGGCGACGACGGACGGGGTGGTCCGGCCACCCTCGGCGTTCTCGATGACGGTGGGCTCACCGCCCTCGAGCACCGCCATGCACGAGTTTGTCGTGCCCAGATCGATGCCGATGGTCTTGCCCATGAAACTCCTAGTGGTCGAAAATCTACCATGGGTTATAGCAGATCTTCGAGCGCGGCATCCATCGCTACTTCAGCACGCCCCGGTTGTGCTTGAAGTCGAAGTAGATCGTCCCGAAGCGCGAGAAGACGTCGCCCCCGATCAGCCCGGCGAGGCCGGACTTCTTGCGGATGAGGGACGAGGTGCCGAGGGCAGCGTCTTCGGGAGCGTCGTCGAGCCGGCCTTCCACCGGTCCAGCGTCAGGGGCTGGACCTTGGCCCCGCAACCGATCGCCGACGCCCGCTTGGGCTTGCCCCGCGTCGTGAGCCCGAGCTTCTTCGCGACGGCGAGGTCGATCGTGGAGCGCGAGGCGCCCGTGTCGGGAACGAACGGCAGCAACCTGCCGTGCACGCTCACCTTCGCGACGGTGATCACGGCGTCCTTGACGCGGCCGCTCTTGAGCTTGAACGACTTCCCGCCCTGCGGGCCCGATCCGCCGAGGACGACGCGATCCGTCCCGTAGTCGATCTCCAGGCTGCCGAACCGTGCGATCACGTCGGCACCGAGCAGACCGATGATCTTGCCCTTGGACTTCGCGTAGCTCTCGGTCTTCTGGGCGAGCGCGACGGTCGGGGGCAGCTTCACGGAGCCCGCGCTCCAGGCCGCGATCCGTACGGGCTGCACCTTCTTGGTGCAGCCGATGGAGCTCAGCGTCCTCGGTTTGCCACGGGCCGCGAGCCCGAGCTGCTTGGCCGCGCGGACATCGATGTTCGACTCCTGAGCGCCCGTATCGACCACCATCTGGAAGGCCTTGCCCCCGATGGTGACCTTCGCGAGGGTCGAGTGCCGCACCCTTCTCGCGCAGGGCCTTGGCGGGGATGCGGCCGCCCGGCAGCGAGCCGGCGGCCCGCGTCACCTTCGGCTTCCGGGGAGAGGTCTGTGTCGGCTTCGCCTGCGTCTCGGTCTTCGCCGGGGTCTTCGAAGAGGAGTCCTCCGAGCCGCCACAGCCGGCCAGCCCGGCCGCGAGCGCCGTGGGGAGCAGTGCCGTCTTCAGCGGCGATCACACGGGCGACCTGCCCCGGGCGGTCCCTCCGGAAACCGTGCACCCGCCTGCTCACAACGCCGCCCAACGCTCACACGTGCGGGCGGAGGCGAGGACGGCCTCGGAGAGCGCGACCGCGGCGGCCGAGGGGTAGAAGCCGCTCAGGGCGAGACGGCCGAGCAGCGTGCCGGTCAGGGCGTCGCCCGCGCCCACCGTCGAGCGCACCGTGATCGCGACCCCCTCCGCGTCGGCGCGCCGCTCGCCGCGCAGGATGGCGCCCTCGGCGCCGAGGGTGATGACCACGAGCCGCGCGCCCGTCTTCAGGAGCGCACGGGCGGCGCGCTCGGGGTCGCGCTCGCCCGTGAGCAGCTCGGCCTCCTTCGCGTTGGCGCGCACGAGGAAGGCCCCCGGAACGCAGGCGTTGACGGTCGCCGCCGCGTCGGCCGCGGTGCGCCACCGCCCCAGGCGGAGGTTCGCGTCGATAACGACCGGCAGCTCGCGGGCGAGAGCGAGCTCCCGCGCGCGCAGCGTGACCTCGCGCTCCGCGTCGCCGACGAGGGTGTTCGAGCCGAAGAACAGGCCGTCGGCTCCCGCCACGGCCTCCTCGAGCCCGTCCCGGAGCGCCGTCGCCACCGCGGCGAGGCCCTCCCCGTGGATGACGTACTCGGGCTCGCCGCTCCGATGGACCCAGACGAGCGCCACCGGGGTCCGGGCACCGGCGACCAGCCGGAACGCGCCCACGTCGACCCCCTCGGCGACGAGGCGATCGCGGAGCCACGGGCCCCAGGGATCGTCCCCCGCGCCACCGCCCAGCGCGACGTGGGCGCCGGTCCGCGCCGCGTGGATCGCCACGTTGGCCGTCGCCCCGCCGGGATGCGGGACGAATGCGTCGGCGTCCGCGAGCCGGTCGACGTGGCGCTCGCAGACGAGGTCGACGAGCGCCTCGCCGAGGCAGAGGGTCGGCATGGTGCGAGGGTAACCCTTGCTTTCATACCGTCCTCATACCCGCTACGGTGACCGCGGCCGCGTCCTCGGCAGGGTCCAGGGAGGAGCGACCGGCCCACGCGCGTTCCGCCACGGCCCGCGACCGCAGTACGACACCTAGGGAGACCCCGTGCCCGTACCGGCCCGCCGCCTGCTGATCCTGATCTGCGTCTTCTTCGCCCTCGCCGCCCCCGCCGCGGCCGCCGAGCGGCTCGACCGTGTCGAGCGCCAGGTCGTCCGCTCACTGAACGGGGTCCGCGGCGCCTACCGATTGTCGCCGCTGCGGATCGGGCACGGCATCTCGAACGTCGCGACCGCGCACTCCCGCACCATGGCCCGCACGGGCGTGTTCTCCCACGGCGACTGGCTCCGCCGGGTGGCGCGCACCGCGCGGACGGGTCGTGTGGGCGAGGTGCTCGCCTACGTCGTCCGGACCTCCCCGGGCCGCCAGGCCGGGACGATCGTGCGCGACTGGCTGAACTCCCCGACGCACCGCGCGGTGATCCTCTCTCCGTCCTTCCACCGGCTGGGCGTGGGGCGTGCGCACGGCCGGGGAGTGACGTTCTTCACGGTCGACGTCGCGCGCTGAGCCGAGCCCGCCTCTCCGCCCCGACCGTCGTGGCCGCCGCGGTGGCGGCGGCCTACCTCCTCGTCGCCCCGTTCTCGGCCGACCTCGCCGCCCACACGTTCCGGGCGGAGCTCTTCGGGCGCGAGGGGTTCGCGCTGTGGAACGGGCAGTGGTACGGGGGCCACCACCTCCCGGGCTACTCCCTCCTCTTCCCCCCCGTCGCGTGGGCGCTCGGGCCTCGGCTCGCCGGCGCGGTGGGCGCCGTGGCCGCTGCCGCGCTCTTCGCGGCCCTGGTCCGGGGCCGGTGGGGCGCGCGGGCGGAGCTCGGGGCGCTGTGGTTCGCGGCGCTCGGGACCGCGTCGCTGCTGTGCACGGGGCGGCTGGCCTTCGGCTTCGGGCTCGCCGTGGGGCTCGCCTCGCTCCTGGCCCTGCAGCGCGGGCGCCGGGCCGCGGCGCTCGTGCTCGCGCTCGCCACCGCGCTGGCCTCGCCGGTCGCCGCCCTGTTCCTCGGCCTGGCCGCGGCGGCCCTCGTGGTCGCGGGGTCGGGCCGCCGCACGGGCCTCGCCCTGGCCGCCGCGGCGCTCGGCCCCGTCGCGCTGCTCGCCGTCCTCTTCCCCGAGGGCGGAACGGAGCCCTTCGCGCCGTCCTCCTTCTGGCCCGTGATCGTGTTCGCCGTCCTCGCCCTGCCCGTGCTCGGGCGCGAGGAGCCCGTCCTGCGCGCGGGGGTCGTCCTCTACGGGGTCGCCGCGCTCGCGTTCTTCGTCGTCCCCACGCCGGTGGGGGGAAATGCGGCCCGCCTCGGCCCCCTGCTGGCGGGGCCGGTGGCCGCGGCCGTGCTGCTGTCCGCTCGGCGACGCCGCTCCCTCGCCCTCCTCGCCGTGCCGTTACTGGCCTGGCAGCTCACCGCCCCCGTGCTCGACCTGCGCACGGCGGCCGGCGACCCCTCCGTCCATGCCGGCTACTACGCGGGGCTCCTCGCCTTTCTCGGGCGCCAGGGAGGTCCGCCCGCGCGGCTCGAGATCCCCTTCACCCGCCTGCACTGGGAGGCGGCCCGCGTGGCGCCGACCGCGCCGCTCGCCCGGGGCTGGGAGCGTCAGCTCGACCGGCGCTTCGACGGGCTGTTCTACGCGCCGCTCACCCCCGCGGCCTACCACCGCTGGCTCGACGACCTCGCCGTCCGCTGGGTCGCGCTGCCCGACGTCGCGCTCGACGCCAGCGCCGCGCAGGAGGCGCGCCTCCTCCGCGCGAAACTGCCCTATCTCCGGCCCGTCTGGCGCGATGCCCACTGGCGGGTCTGGGAGCTGCGCCGCCGCCGCCCGCTTGCGCGGGGTCCCGCGCGGGTGACGAGCTACGGCCCCGACGCCGTGGTCCTCCGTGCCCGGCACGCCGGCCGGGTGGACCTCCAGGTGCGCTGGACGCGCTGGTGGGCGCTCGCCGAGGGTCGGGGCTGCGTCTCCGCGGCCCCGGAGGGCTGGACGCGCCTGGACCTCCGCGCGGCCGGTCCGGTCCGGCTCGTCACCTCGCTGACCGCGGGAGCCTGCCGTTAGTCTCTGACGGTCATGCTGAGCCTCGTCAGGTGCACGGAGGCGCGGCTGTTTCCGCGGGGCTGGGGGGATGCCCTCCGCCAGATCCTGCTGTTCGCCGCCGCCTTCCTCGGATACCAGCTCATCCGCGGCCTGATCGCCGAGCAGGCGGCCGCCGCGACCTGGAACGCCACGAAGCTCATCTGGCTCGAGCACCGGCTCGGGTTCTTCGTCGAGCCCTCCGTCCAGGCGTGGGCGACCGGCCGCCACTGGCTCATCGCGGGCGCGAGCTGGATGTGGCTCAACGCGCACCTCGTCGTGTCGTTCTCGGCGCTCGTCTGGCTCTATCGCTTCCGGAACCCCTCCTTCTACTTCGTGCGCAACATGGTGATGGTCGCCATGGGCATCGCGCTCGTGGGCTACGGGGCCTTTCCCACCGCACCGCCCCGGCTCATGCCGGAGTGGGGCTTCACCGACTCGGTGGCCGACTTCGCCGGCTTTTCCGGGAAGAACACGCCGGTCGGCCCGTTCGTCAACGTCTACGCGGCCGTGCCGTCGATGCACGTGGCGTTCGCGCTGATGATCGGCTGGCCCCTCGTCCGGCTCGTCCACCCCCGTCCGCTGAGGGTCTTCTGGGCGCTCTACCCCCTCCTCGTGACCTTCATCGTGATCGCCACGGGCAACCACTACATCCTCGACGCGGTCCTCGGGGTGCTCACGGCGGGGATCTCGGCGCTGGCCGCCCAGCGACTCTTCGCCCGCGCCCGACCTGGAGCCTGGGCGTTCCGGCCGGTCTCGGTCGAGGCGCCCGCCTGATGAGCGCGCCCGGAGCGGGGCGCGTTCCGGGTCCCTTCGTCACGAACGCGCGCCACCGGCTCATCGAGTCGCGGCTGACCCCGAACGCCATCTCGCTGACGGGCTTCGCGCTCAACCTCGTGGCCGCCGTCCTCGTGTGGCAGCGCTACTTCTTCCTCGGCGGGGTGGCGTTCGTCGTGGGCTCGATCTGCGACACCCTCGACGGGCGTTACTCGCGGATGTCGGGCAAGGGGACGCCGTTCGGCGCCTTTCTGGACTCGACGCTCGACCGGCTGGAGGAGGGCGTCGTCCTCACCGCCGTCGGGGCCTACTTCGCGGCCCGGGGGGATGAGCTCGCGGCCGCCGCGACGGTGGCCGCCGTCCTGTGCTCGCTCATGGTCTCCTACACTCGTGCCCGCGCCGAGGCACTCGGCGTGGAGTGCAAGGTGGGGCTCGCGACGCGGGCCGTCCGGGTCGTGATCCTCTCGGTCGGACTGCTCTTCGCGAAGGGAGCCTCGCTGGGCGACTTCGAGCTGCTCGCACCGTCGGTCTACGTGCTCGCCATCCTGTCGGCGGGGACGGTCGTGCAGCGGATCGTCCACGTGCGCCGGGAGCTAGTGCGGGTAACCGCGGCTTCCGTCCCGGGTTGATAACACGGCACCCGGCCGACTTTCCCCCAGGGAGGACATTTGAAGACCAACGGCAAGGGCTCCGCAAACGGAGCGGCCCGCTATCAGCAGGACAAGGTCCGCGTCGCGATCATCGGCGTCGGCAACTGCGCGTCCTCGTTCGTGCAGGGCGTCTCCTACTACGCCGACGCCGATCCCCACGAGGCCGTACCCGGCCTCATGCACGTGGACCTCGGGGGCTATCGCGTCTCCGACATCGAGTTCACGGCGGCCTTCGACATCGACGCCGACAAGGTCGGCAAGGACCTCTCCGAGGCGATCTGGTCGGGCCAGAACAACACCCTGAAGTTCGCCGACGTCCCGCGCCTCGACGTCCCCGTGCATCGCGGGATGACCCACGACGGGCTCGGGAAGTACCTCTCGCAGAAGATCACGAAGGCTCCGGGCGAAACCGCGCCCATCGTCGACATCCTCTCCGAGACGCACACCGATGTCGTCGTCTCCTACCTGCCCGTCGGCTCCGAGCTCGCGACGAAGTGGTACGTCGAGCAGATACTCGAGGCGGGCTGCGGGTTCGTGAACTGCATCCCGGTGTTCATCGCGCGCGAGCACTACTGGGACGCACGCTTCCAGAAGGCCGGCCTCCCGATCGTCGGCGACGACATCAAGTCGCAGGTCGGGGCCACGATCGTCCACCGCAACCTCGCCCGGCTCTTCCACGAGCGCGGGGTGAAGATGCTGCGGACCTCCCAGCTCAACGTGGGCGGGAACATGGACTTCTACAACATGCTCGAGCGCGAGCGCCTGGAGTCCAAGAAGATCTCCAAGACCAACGCGGTGACCTCGATCATGGGCCACGAGCTGCCCGCCTCCGACGTCCACGTCGGCCCCTCGGACTACGTCGAGTGGCTCACGGACCGCAAGTGGGCGCACATCCGGATGGAGGGCCAAGCGTTCGGCGACGTGCCGCTCAACGTCGAGCTCAAGCTCGAGGTGTGGGACTCGCCCAACTCCGCGGGGATCGTCACCGACGCGGTGCGCTGTTGCAAGCTCGCGCTCAACGACGGGATCGGCGGCCAGCTCGACGGGCCGAGCTCGTATCTCATGAAGTCGCCGCAGAACCAGCGGCCCGACGACCAGGCGCGGGAGCTCACGGAGAAGTTCATCGCCGAGCACCCGCGGGGGCGGCAGGGCGCCGCCGTGCCCGAGGTCGGGGCTCCGGTCGAGTAGCCGAGCCGTGGCCGCCCCGCTCGCCCTCGCCCACGTGTCGCCGCACGCATGGGAGGACGGGCACGACGTGAACGTCCACGTGCGGGCGGTGTCCGGAGAGCTCGCGGCGCGCGGACACCGGGTGCTCGTCGTCGTGCCGTCGCATTCCCCGGCGCTCGTGCGTGAGTCGCGCAAGGCGATCCGCGCGGCGCGGGAGGACCCCGACGCGCTGCTGCCGCCGCCCGGCGAGACGCGCGTCCTCGGGGTGGGCGAGGTCCTCGCCCTGGGCCCCGGGCGCCGCCACGCGCCGTCCGTCCCCATCGACGTCGCGCGCACGCTCGAGGCGGCCCTGACCACCGCGCCGCTCGACGTCGTCCACGTCCATGAGCCGTGGGCGCCGAGCACCACGTCGGCCGCGCTGCGCCACTCCCGCGCGCTCAACGTGGCCACGTTCCACGCCCCCACCGAGCGCTTCCTCACCGGGCAGCTCGGCCGGCGGGTCACCGGCCTGCTCCACGGCCGCATCGACGCAAAGCTCGCGTCCTGGCCGGCCACCGCCGAGCTCCTCCGTCGCTATCTCCCCGGGGAGTACCGCGTGGTGACCCCGGGCGCGGCGCCGATCGCGCGGCCGGAATCGGATCCCACCCACCCGACGTTCTGCTTCGTCGACGAGGAGGAGCGCGGCGCCCTGCGCGTGTTCCTGCGCGCCCTGCGCCGCCTCCCGCTCGACCTGGCCTGGACCGCCCGGGTGGCGTCCGCGCGCGACGCGGCTCCGGCGGGCGCCCTGCGCCGGGAGGTGCGTGAGCGCATCGAGTGGACCGACGCCCCGCCCGAGCAGGCCGTGGCGGGAGCGCAGGTCGTCGTTTTGTGCTCCTCCGGGCTCTCCCCCGCCCCCGGGGGGATCCTGCGGGCCCGGGCCGCCGGCGCGTCGCCGCTCGTCTCCCGGCTGCCCATCTACGAGGAGTCCGCGACCGGCCTGCTGTTCGAGCCCGGGGACGTCGAGGTGCTCGCCGCGCAGATGGAGCGCCTGATCGCCGACCCCGCCCTCGGCGGCCACGTGCCCCCGCGGGGGTGGGACGAGGTCGCCGGCGAGCTCGAGGAGGTCTACGCCGGGCTCGTGGCACGGCGCCACGACGGACGCGGCCGCCCCGACGTGCGCGCCCGTCTACGCGGCCGCCCGATCATCGACGTCGACCTCCACATGCACACCGACCACTCCCATGACTGCGCGACGCCCGTGGAGGTACTGCTCCGCGAGGCCTCCGGGCGCGGGCTCGGGGCCATCGCGATCACCGACCACAACGAGATCTCCGGTGCGCTCGAGGCCGCGAAGAAGACGGACGGCATCAAGGTGATCGTCGGCGAGGAGGTCAAGACGGGCGACCAGGGGGAGGTCATCGGCCTCTTCCTGTCGGAGAAGATCCCCCGGGGGATGTCGCTGGAGGACACGATCGCCGAGATCCGGCGCCAGGGCGGCGTGGTCTACGTCCCCCATCCCTTCGATCGCCTCCACTCCGTGCCGGACTACGAGCATCTCTGCGCCGTGCTCGCCGACGTCGACGCCATCGAGGTCTTCAATCCCCGGGTGGCCATCGGAGAGTTCAACGAGGAGGCCGTGCGCTTCGCGGCCAAGTACCGCATCCCCGGCGGGGCGGGCTCCGACGCGCACGTGCCCCAGGGGCTCGGCTCGGTGCGGATCCGCATGCGCGACTTCGACGGGCCGGAGGAGTTCCTCGAGTCCCTGCGGGAGGCCGACGTCATCCGCACCCCCGCGAACCTCCTCTACGTCCAGGCCCTGAAGTTCCTCCAGACCACCGCGCTCCCGAAGCCCGCGCGCGAGGCGGTCCGCGACGCCCGCGTGCGGCGCGCGGCGCGCAAGTCCTGATGCAGCCCCAAGGAGCGCGGCGGGCCGCGTCCAATCCCCCGCGGGTGCCCGCCACGGACGACGAGATACGCGAGAAGTACCTCGAGCGGGCGATCCGCGAGCTCAACACCTTCGGCCGGGAGGCGAGCGAGTGCGAGCTCTGCCCCCGGGGCTCGTTCACGCCCGTGCTCGGCTCGGGCCATCCCCAGGCCGACGTCATGCTCCTGAAGTGGGCGCCGCGGCCCAGTGAGGTCGAGGAGGGCGTGGCGTTCTACGGCCGCTCGGGGAGCGCCCTCCAGAAGTCCCTGCGCCGGCTGGACATCGATCCCCTCGCGGTCTACGGCACCCTCTGCGTGAAGTGCCCGGTGCCCGACCCGGCGCTCGCCGACCCCGCCTGCGTGGCGCGGATCGCCGAGGAGGTGGCGATCGTACGGCCGCGGATGGTCGTGGTGATGGGCGAGGAGGCCCGGCGGGCGCTCAACGAGGTCGGCCTCCCGCTGGCCCGGGAGCTCGCGGACCGGCCCGGGGAGATCCAGTCCCTGACGCCCTCGGTCGAGGGCCTGCTCACCCCCGACATCGACGCCTCGCTGGACGAGGAGGGCTCCAAGCGGGAGTTCTGGCGGACGTTCCGGGTGCTCGGGGACTGGTGGGCGGACCTGCCGCCGTACTAGCGCCGGAGGGCCCGCGCGTGTGCGGATCACGCCTCCAGGACGATCTTACCGAGCTTGCCGCCGGTGGTGAAGGCGTCGTAGGCCTCGGCGGCGCGCTCGAGCCCGAAGGTGCCGGCAAGGGGGACCTCGATCGTCCCCGCGGCGATTGCGGGCAGGACGTGACGCTCGACGAGCCGCGTCGCCGCGGCCTTCTCCTCCAGCGGACGGGCGCGGAGGGTCGAGCCGTGGATGCGTCCGCGCCTGGCCATGAGGAGGCCGAGGTTGAGCTCGCCCTTCGCCCCGGCGCCGATCCCGATCGTGGCGATCCGGCCGTTCGTGGCCAGGGCCTGGAGGTTGCCGGCGAGGTTCGGGGCGCCCACGAGCTCGAGGATCACATCCCACGGGCCGTGCTCCTCCCATCCCTCGTGGGGCAGGACCTCGGCCCCGAGGGCGGCCACGGCGTCGCGCTTGTCCTCGGCGCGCACCGTGGCGGTGACGCGCGCGCCCGCCGCGCGCCCGAGCTGGATCGCCGCCGTGCCCACGCCGCCCGCCCCGCCGTGGACGAGCAGCTTCTCGCCCATCCGCAGCCCGGCCTGGGTGAACAGCGCGTCGTGGGCGGTCGTGAAGACCTCGGGCAGGCCGCCCGCGTGCGCCCAGTCCAGGCTCTCGGGGACCGCCATGAGCTGGCGCTCGTGGACGAGGCAGAGCTCGGCCTGGCCGCCGCCGGCCACGATCGCCATCACGCGGTCCCCGAGCGCCCAGCGCGAGGGGCCCGGGCCGAGCTGGGCCACCTCTCCGGCGAGCTCGAGGCCGGGGATGTCCGGTGGGGCGCCGGGCGGGGCGGGGTAGCGCCCGCGGCGCTGCATCATGTCCGCGCCGTTCAGGCCGGCGGCGCGGACGCGGACGAGAACCTCCCCGCCGGAGGGCTCGGGATCCGGGTGGTCGCAGACGAGGAGCTCCTCGTCGCGGATGGTGACGGCGCGCACCCGCGCATCCTGGCACGTCGCTGCGGTTCTCCGCCCTCTCCGGTGCGGACGATCCGCCCCGGGCGGCTTCAAGGAGGGCCTGGTCAGGCGCGGTCGAGCACGGCGACGCACTCGATGTGCGGGGTCTGGGGGAACATGTCGACGGGACGGACGCGGCCCAGGACGTAGCCGAGCTCGGTGAGCTGCGCGGCGTTCGGGGCGAGCGTCGTCGGGTTGCAGGAGATGTAGACGATGCGGCGCGGCGCGGCCTCGGCGATCCGGCGCACGACCTTCTGGGAGAGGCCGGAGCGCGGCGGGTCGACGACGACGACGTCCGGCTTCCCCGCCTCGGCGACGAGGTCGCGCATGGCGACGCGGACGTCGCCCGCGTAGAACCGCGCGCGATCGACGCCGTTGCGCTGCGCGTTGAAGATCGCGTCGGCGACCGCCTCCGGGACGAGCTCGAGCCCGAAGAGCTCACCCGCCCGCGGCGCGAGGGTGAGCCCGACGGTCCCGATCCCGCAGAAGAGGTCGTAGAGCCGCTCGTGGCCGCGGAGATCCGCGAGCTCCGCCGCGACCCCGTAGAGCACCTCGGCCATCTCGGTGTTCGTCTGGAAGAACGCGTGGGGGGAGATCGCCAGCGACAGGTCCCCGAGCTCCTCCTCGAGGTGCTCCACCCCGCGGACGAGCTCGGTCTCCCCCCTCTGGGTGGTCTCCCCGAGCCCGGCGTGGCGGGTGATGAGGACGGAGTCGACTTCCGCGGCGTCGGCCAGGCCGTCGGAGTCGACGTCGCCCGGGCTCACGACGAGCCGCAGCTGGAGCTGACCCGTGCGCCGGCCCTCGCGGACGACGAGGTTGCGCAGGCGCCCCTCGTTCGTCCGGCGGTCGTAGGCGGGGAGGCCCTGCCCGCGGCACCACGCCACCACCCGGGCCAGCGCGGCGTTGGCCCGCGCGGAGATGAGCAGGCAGTCCTCGACGGCGACGATCTCCTCCCAGCGCCCGGGGGCGTGGAAGCCGCAGACCAGCCCGCCGTCCGCCCCGCTCCCGAAGGAGAGCTCGACCTTGTTGCGGTAGCGCCACTGCTCCAGCGCCGGGACGATGGGCTCGAGCGTGAAGGCGTCGAGGTGGCCGATGCGCCGCAGGGCCTCGTCGACCTGTGCGGACTTGACCTCGAGCTGGCGCGCGTAGGGCAGGACCTGCCACGGCGCCCCGGGGTGATCGGCGACCGGCGCGATCCGCTCGGGCGAGGGCTCGAGGACCTCCACCGCCCGGGCCTCGGCCCACGAGCGCTTGGCCTTGCCGACGACGGCGCGGACCCGGTCGCCCGGCAGCCCACCCGCGACGAACAGCACGAACCCCTCGTGCCGCGCCACGCCGGCGCCGCCGTAGGCGAGCGAGTCGACGGTGACCTCGAGCTCGTCGCCCCGGCGCGGGCGGGGCTGGGCGGTGGTGGTGGACACGCACCCAGGCTAGGCCGGTGGCCGTCAGGCGCTCAGGCGCTTCTCGACGGCGGAGAGCACGCCCTTGCGGTTGCCGTGGCGGCGCTCGTAGTCGCGGACCTGGCGGAGCTGGGCGGGCGTGAGCTCGCCGAGCCGCTCGGCCACCTGCGCGGCGGTGAGGTCGTCGTAGTTCAGGACGGGGAAGGCCGGGCCGACCCCCACCGCCCGCCGGGCGCGGTCCACCTGCTGGAGCGCGAGATCGGCCCCCGGGGCGCCGCGGACGCGCCCCATGAGCTGGTCGGCGTCGGCGAGCACGTCCTCGAGCTCGCGCCGGCCGCGGCGCACGAGGTCGGCGACGAGGCCGTTGGCCGCCTCGCGGGTCATGTGCCCCCGGGCCACGGCATCGTCGACCGCCGCCTGGAGGCGCTCGCGGGAGAGCAGGACGAGGTTGAGGGACTCGGCCGTCCGCGCGAGCGTGTCGCGGAGCGTCCCCACGCCCTGGGCGACGCGGCTCGCCTCCCCGTCCTCCTCGGGCGCCGGCTGGTCCTGCGACCTCGTCCTGGGCTGTGGCATCGGCTCCCTCCCCGAAAGCGACGTCGGCGCGAGGCTATCGCACGAGCAGTTCGAGCAGGGCCTTCTGGACGTGCCGCCGGTTCTCGGCCTGGTCCCAGATCCGCTGCCGGTCGCCGTAGAGGATCTCCGCCGAGATCTCCTGTCCCGGGTGCGCGGGCAGGCAGTGCAGCGCGACCGCCCCGGGGGCCGCCCGGTCGAGCAGGGCCGCGTCGAGCCGATAGGGCGCGAGCGCGGCGCGGCGGGCCTCCGCGGTCTCCTCGTCGCCCATGGACACCCACACGTCGGCGTACACCGCGTGGGCGCCGGCGACCGCCTCCGCCGGGTCCTCGAAGACCGTTCCCTCGTCGAGCGTGTAGCCGCGGGGCGAGGCGGTCACGACCTCCACGCCGGCCCTCGCCCCCAGCCGGACGAGTGAGCGCGCGACGTTGTTGCCGTCCCCGACGTAGGCGAGCCTGAGCCCGTCGAGCTCGCCGAAGGCCTCCTGCAGGGTCATGAGATCGGCGAGTGCCTGGCAGGGGTGGTGGCCCGGGGTGAGCATGTTCACGACCGGGACGGTGCTCTCGGCGGCGAGCGCCTGCACCCACTCGTCGGCGCCGGTGCGGACCCCGATCGCCGAGACGTGGCGCGAGAGCACGCGGGCCGTGTCGCCCACGGACTCCCCCCGGTCGAGCTGCAGATCCTCCCCGCGCAGGACCATGGGGTGCCCGCCGAGCTCGGCGATGCCCGTCTCGAAGGAGACGCGGGTGCGCGTGCTCGGCCTGAGGAAGAGCAGGGCCACCGCGCGGCGCTCGAGGGCCGAGGAGGAGAGCGGGGCGGCCTTGAGCTCGCGGGCCCGGGCCAGCAGCGCGCCGAGCTCGTCGCGCGACACTTCGTCGCCCGTGAGGAAGTGGCGCGTGATCACGTGGAACATCTACCACGGCCGCGCCGTGCCGGGAGCGCGACGGTCCCTGCTCGCGGAGTTCTCGGCGGCGCTCGCCGGGTGGGAGTGGGACGTCGCGCTGCTCCAGGAGGTGCCGCCGTGGTGGCCGGAGCCACTGGCCGCGAGCTGCGGCGCCCGGGTGCGGCGCGTGCTCACCTCGCGCAACGCGCTCCTGTCCGTACGACGGCGGGTGGCCGAGCGCCGGCCCGACCTCGTCAAGTCGAACGGCGGGGGCAGCAACGCGATCCTCGTACGGGGAGAGTCGATCGCCGCGCACCGGGCCCACCGCCTGCGCCGGTGCCCCGAGCGCCGGTGGGCCCACGGCGTGCGGCTCACCGCCGGGACCTGGTGGGTGAACCTCCACGCCTCCGTGCACGAGCGCGCGGCGGACGACGTCGCCGAGGCGCGCGCGGCGGCGCTCGACTGGGCCGGTGATGCGCCACTCGTCCTCGGCGGGGACCTCAACACCCCCGCGCCGGTCGTGCCCGGGTTCTCCCGCGCGGCATGGCACCGGATCGACGGCGTGTGGACCCGGGGGTGGGAGAGCGAGGAAGCCGAGGTCCTCGACGCGGGCGCGCTCTCGGACCACGCGCCCGTCCGCGCGACGCTCACAGCCGGCCCTAACGTCCCAGCCGCAGCCCGAACCCCCGCAGCATGAACAGCGCGCGTTCCCCCGCCCCGCCCGGCGCCGGGAGCACCCCGAGCTGGCGCGCGGCGGCGTAGAGGTCGAAGAACGTGCGCACGCGGGAGAGCCGCTCGTGCTCGGTCTCGGCGAAGACCACGGCCTGGACGACGAGGAAGCGCCGGGTGGCCGGCATCCCCTCCAGCGAGCCGCGATGGGTCCCGAGGACCTGCACCGGCGCCGCCAGGTACTCCCCGCCGGTCAGCCGCGGACCCGTCTGCTCCATCCGGACGTCGGGGAACGCGGTCCACAGCCGCGCGGCGTGCGCACCGAGGGCCGCCAGGCCATCGAGCGGCACGCGGCAGACCGGGTCCTCGTAGTGCAGCCGGGCGGCGCAGAGCGGGGCGAAGGCGGCCGCGTCGCGTCCCGTCCACGCGGCCTGCCAGGCGTCGAAGAGCTCGTCGGGGCTCAGAAGGCGGCCCGGCCCGCGTCGGGCGTCGAGGCCTGCGCGTGCAGCACCCGCGGGATCCGCCCCGCCGCCCGGGCGAGCCGCCCCGCCTCCACTCCGCGCCGGACGGCGATGGCCATCGCCACGGGGTCCTGGGCCCGCGTGATCGCCGAGGAGGCCATGACCGCGGCGCACCCGAGCTCCATCGCCTGGGCGGCGTCCGAGGCCGTCCCCACCCCCGCGTCGAGGACCACGGGCACGGACACCCGCTCGACGAGGAGGGCGAGGTTGTAGGGGTTGCGGATCCCCATGCCCGACCCGATCGGCGAGCCGAGCGGCATGACCGCGGCGCACCCCACGTCCTCCAGCCGCCGGGCGAGGACGGGGTCGTCGGTCGTGTAGGGCAGGACGGTGAAGCCCTCGTCGACAAGCCGCTCGGCGGCGTCGAGCAGCTCGACCGCGTCGGGCAGCAGGGTGTCCTCGTCCCCGATGACCTCGAGCTTGATCCAGTCGGTTCCGAAGGCCTCGCGGGCGAGCCGGGCGGTCATCACCGCGTCGCGGGCGGTGGAGCACCCCGCGGTGTTGGGCAGGACGGCGAGCCCGGCATCGCGCAGGACGTCGAGCACCGAGCCCGACTGGGCGGGGTCGACGCGACGCAGGGCGACGGTGGCGAGCTCCGCGCCGGAGGCGCGCACGGCGGCGTCGAGGGCCTCCAGCGAGGAGAAGCGCCCCGTGCCGATGATGAGCCGGGAGGTGAGCTCCTTCTCGCCGATCCGCCAGGTGTCGGGGTTCGCGCCCATCAGCCGCCCTGCATGGCCGTGAGGACCTCGACGCGGGCGCCCTCGGCGAGCGGCGTGCGCTCCCATGCCCCACGCGGCACGACCTCGGTGTCGACGGCGACCGCGACCCCGCGCGCGTCGGAGGGGAGGTCGAGGAGAGGGAGGACGGCCGCGACCGTCGCCCCGGAGCGGATCTCCCGAGGCTCGCCGTTCAGGGAGATGGTCATGCGCGGACCGCCATGAACCTCCGGGGGTCCAGCGCGCCGAGGTGCGGCTCGTCGCCGTCGACGACCGCCGCGACGAGCTCGCCGGTCAGCGGGGCGAGGAGGACGCCGTTGCGCCCGTGGCCCACGGCCCAGACGAGCCCGGGCTCCCACCCGGGGCCCACCGCCGGGAGGTTGTCGGGGGTCGCGGGCCGCAGCCCCGCGGTGCTCTCCTCGAGCACCCACTCCGAGATCCCCGGGACGAGCTCCATGGCATCGCGCAGCAGCTCGTGGACGCCCCCGGCCGTCACCGCGGTGTCCCAACCGCGCTCCTCCATCGTCGCCCCCAGCACGTAGCGGCCGTCCCCCCGGGGGACGAGATAGCCGTCGGCCATCCGCAGCACGCGCTCGACCGCCCCGGGACCGGCGGGATCGCGCAGGCGGAGGATCTGCCCCTTGACGGGCCGGACGGGAACCCCGTCGCGCACCCCGCCCGCCCAGGCGCCGGCGGCGATGACGATCCACTCGGCCTCCACCCGCCCTCCGCCGGCGAGGACGATCCCGCCCGGCAGCTCGAGGCGCTCGACCTCCCCGCGGCGCACCTCCACCCGGGTGGCGAGCGCGGCGACGAGCGCCCGCGGGTCCACCGCGTGATCGCCGGGGACGTCGAGGGCGAGGCGGATCGTCGGCGCCAGCGCGGGCTCGAGGCGCCGGGCCCGCGAGGGCAGCAGGCGCTCCACGGGCAGGCCGAGCTCCACGCGGAAGGCGAGCTCGCGCTCGAGCGCCTCGGCCTCGTCGCGATCGCGCGCGACCATGAGCGCGCCGGGCTCGTGCAGGGGGACGCCGAGCTCCGCCGCCCAGGCCGGGTAGCACCGCGCGGACTCGACCCCGGCGCGGAGGAGGTCCTCCTCCCCGAAGGCGGCCTCGGTGACCGGGGCGAGCATCCCCGCGGCGGCGTGGGTCGCCGCCCCCGGCGTCTCCCCCCGCTCGAGGACGACCGTGCGCAGGCCGCGCCGCGCGCACGCCCACCCGCAACTCAGGCCGATGATCCCGCCGCCGACGACGGCGACGTCATGGGTGTATGGGACGGTCCCTCCCTTCGCCGGCATGATCCGGAGCAGGTTCAGACGGTCGGTGGCTCTGGCGCCACCCTCTCAGCCCTCCGGGGCTCCCGTTCCCTCCCAGCGTAGCCCCCGGCGAGGGCATGGGCGGGCTGCCATCCTTCGGGACGTGGACCGCCGCGACCGCCTCGCCGACGCCCGGCTGTACCTCGTGTGCCCGCGCCGGCCGCCGGCGTTCCTCGCGGCGGCGCTGCGCGGCGGGGTCGACCTCGTGCAGCTCCGCGACAAGGAGGCCACGGATGACGAGCTGCTCGCGGCGGCGACGGACTTCCGCGCGGCCTGCGACGCGCACGGCGCGCTGTTCGTCCTCAACGACCGCCCCGACCTGGCCGCGGCGGCCGACGCCGACGGGGTGCACGTTGGGCAGGACGACGTCCCGGTCGCCGACGCTCGGGCCACGGTGGGCGAGGAGCGCATCGTCGGGCTGTCCACCCATTCCCCCGCCCAGATCGACGCGGCCACGGGCGCCGACTACATCGCCTGCGGCCCCGTCCACGCCACCCCGACGAAGCCCGGGCGGCCCGCCGCCGGGCTCGGCGTGGTCGCGCACGCCGCCGCCCACGCGCGCGTCCCGTGGTTCGCGATCGGCGGGATCGACGCGACGTGCCTGGCCGAGGTCGTCACCGCGGGCGCGCGACGGATCATCGTCGTGCGCGCGCTCACCCACGCCGCCGATCCCGAGGCGGCCGCGCGCGCGCTGCGGGCGGGGCTGGGGGAGAGGGCTCCCGTTGGGGCGGCGTAGCCGGAAGGCCCGCCGCGTGGCGGGCGCGACGACGGGCGAGCGGGCGACCGGGCGACCGGCGCCGTCACCGGCACCGGCCCCGCGCCGCGAGCGCTCCGCCGCGCGCGACACGACCATCCGGGAGGGACTCGAGCCCATCGTTCCCGGCTCGCGCCCGCTCTCGCTCACCATCGCCGCTGCCGTGGCCGCACTCATCGCGGGCGGCAACCTCATCGCCTGGGCGGCCGGACTGGAGATCCGCGGCAGCCGTCCCGGGCTCGGGGGGATCCTCGTCCTCACGGTCCTGCTCGGCGCCTGCGCCTACGGGCTCTTCCGCGCACGCTACTGGGGGGTGCTCGGCTTCGAGGTCGTCATCGCCCTCACCGTCATCTACGCCGCGCTCGGCCTCACCGTCGCCTCCAACCTCGCCGCGGTCGCCCTGTGCCTGTCGGTGATCGGCCTCGGCGGCTGGCTGTTCTGGAAGCTCGTGCGGGTCATGGCGCGGATCCAGATGCCGACGAGATGATCCCGCCCACCCGTGTGACGCCGGACTGGGAGGAGGAGGGGCTCCTCGAGGGCCTGGACGACGAGGACGCGCGCCGCGAGCGGATCGAGTTGCTCGCGGAGCTCCATGCGAGCGGCGTCGCGATCGAGGAGCTCCGGCAGGCCAGCGCCGAGAATCGCCTCGCGCTGCTCCCGCTCGAGGGCGCGCTCATGGGCGAGGGGGAGCGCCTCACCCTGCGCGAGGCGGCCGCGGCCGCGGGGGTCGACCCCGAGGTCGTCGAGCGCTTCCGCCAGGCGTTCGGACTCCCGCTGCCCGCCGCCGACGAGCGGCTGCTCACCGAGGGTGACATCGCCGGGATCGCCACGACGAAGGTCTTCTCGGCGGCCGGCGTGGACTTCGAGCAGCAGCTCGACCTCGCCCGGGTCATCGGGCGCAATCTCGCCCAGATCGCCGAGGCCATGCGCGGCGTGATGGGGCGCCAGCTCAGCTCTCCGGAGGACACGGAGCGCGACGCCGGCCTGCGCTTCGCGGAGATGGCGCGCGCCTCCGTGCCCGCGATCGGCCCCCTGCTGGAGAACATCCTCCTCCAGCACCTGCGCGCCCAGGTGCGCTCCGACGTGTTCGCGTTCACCGGCGCCGCGGGTGCGCAGGTGACGATCGCCTTCGCCGACCTCGTGGGCTTCACCCGCCTTGGGGAGGAGGTGCCCGCCGAGCAGGCGGGCGCGGTGGGGCGGCGCTCGGCGAGCTCGCGGGGGATGTGGCCACGGCGCCCGTCCGCCTCGTGAAGCTCATCGGCGACGCGGCGATGCTCGCGTGCCGCGACCCCGAGCCCGTGCTGCGCGCCACGCTGGATCTCGTCGCCGCCGCCGACGCCGAGGGGGAGGCCTTCCCGCAGATCCGGGCGGGGGTCGCCTGCGGGGAGGCGGTCAACCTCGGCGGCGACTGGTTCGGGCGCCCGGTGAACCTGGCGTCGCGCATCACCGACCGCGCGCGGCCGGGCTCGGTGCTCGTGTCCGAGGAGGTGCAGGCGGCCCTCGCCGAGGCCGGCTTCGCCTTCTCGGATGCCGGGCGCAAGAAGCTCAAGGGGGTGCGCGATCAGCCGCGGCTGTTCCGCGTGCGGACGCGGGAGACCGCGGGGCAGGGGGACGGTGGCCGGGTTCTATCCTGAATCGTCGTGCCCGAGACCGCGTACGACTGCGTCGTCATCGGCTCGGGCCCGGGCGGCTACGTCGCCGCCATCCGCGCCGCCCAGCTCGGGCTGAAGACCGCGGTCGTCGAGCGCGACGACGTCGTCGGCGGGCGCTGCCTGAACTACGCGTGCATCCCGGCCAAGGCCGTGCTGCGCTCGGCCGACATCCTCACGGAGGTCCGCGAGGCGGGCGACTTCGGCATCACGGTCGGGGAGCCGAGCGTCGACTTCGGCGCGGTCGGCGAGCGACGCCGGAAGGTGGTCAAGACGCTCACCGGAGGCGTCGAGGGTCTGTTCCAGAAGAACGCGATCGAGGTCATCCGTGGCTTCGGTGCGGTCACCGACGACGGGAACGTCCGCGTCGGCGGCCAGTTCGACGGGACGGAGATCGGCGCGCGCGCGGTGATCCTCGCCACGGGGTCCGTCCCCCGTCCCATCCCGGGTACGCAGTTCGGCGGCCGCGTCATCGGGACCGAGGAGGCGTGGGCGTTCGACCAGCTCCCGGGTCGCCTCGCGGTCGTCGGCGCCGGAGCCTCGGGGGCGGAGATCGCCTCGGCCTACGCGCGCCTGGGCTCGGAGGTCATGCTCTTCGAGGCGCTGGACCGCGTGCTGCCCCTGGAGGACCCGGACATCTCCAAGGTCGCCGAGCGCGGCCTGAAGAAGCAGGGGATGAAGGTCTTCACGAGCACCCGCGTCGAGGGCGTCGAGCCCGGTGAGAGCTCGGTCTCCTTCCGCTACGGGGACGAGCGCGTGGAGGTCGACTATCTCGTCATCGCCGCCGGGCGCGGAGCGGACGTCGAGGGGCTCGGGCTCGAGGAGGCCGGCGTGAAGCTCGACGACCGCGGCCTCGTCGCGGTCGACGGCGCGCTGCGGACCTCGGCGCCGGGGGTGTGGGCCATCGGGGACCTGGTCCACGGCCCGGCGCTCGCGCACAAGGCCTCCGACGAGGGCGTGATCGCGGCGGAGGACGCCGCGGGGCGCGAGACCCACCCGATCGTCTACGAGGACATCCCGCGCGCGACGTTCTGCACGCCGAACGTCGGCTCGTTCGGCCTGACGGAGCCCGAGGCGCGCGAGCGTGGCCACGACGTGGTGGTCGGCAAGCTCCAGTACGGCGCCGTGGGCGCGGGGACGGTCTACGGTGACCGCCAGGGGCTCGTGAAGATCGTGGGCGACCAGCAGTACGGCGAGTTGCTCGGCGGCCACATCGTCGGCATGCGCGCGACGGAGCTCATCCAGGAGCTTTGCAACGCCAAGGCGCTCGAGGGCGGCTACCCCGAGGTCGCGCGGATCGTCCACGGCCACCCGACGCTGTCCGAGGCGGTCATGGAGGCCGCCCGCGCGGCCGACGGCTGGCTGATCCACGGTTAGGGGTGCCGGAGGCGGCGGGCACCGCTCGGCGAAGCCGAGTGGTCGAATGGCCGCCGGAGGCGGGTCCCCAGTCGCGAATAGCGACACATGCTCCAAGCGCTAGAGCAGCCCCGCTTCTACTTCGACCTCGGCTCGCCCGACGCGTGGCTCATGGCCGAGCGCGTGCTGCGCGAGCTGCCGGTGCTCGCCGAATGGATGCCGGCGGCGCTCGGGCCCGACCCGGCGCCCGACTGGACGGTGCTGTCGGCGCGCGCCCGCGAGGCGGGCACGCTCCCGCTGCGGTCCCCGGCGTCCTGGCCGCCGGACACCTCCCTCGTCCTCCATGCCGCGACGTTCTCCAAGCAGCTCGGCAAGACCGTCGCCTTCTGCCTCGCCGCATTCCGCCAGGCGTTCACCGCTGGCCGGGACCTCGGCGCCGAGGAGACCACGCTCATCGCCGGCGCCGCCGCCGAGATGCACCCCCGGGCGATCCTCCGCGCCGCCGGCCTGGTCGGGGTGCGCCGCGACCTCGCCGCGCGGACGAAGGAGGCCCGGGAACTGGGAATCGGCCAGGGGCCCGCGCTCGTGCTGGTGGACGGGACCGTCCACGCGGGGCCCGATTGCCTCGAGGCCGCGGCGGCGATCCTCGGGTCATGACCGATGAGCGCGTACCGGGCCTACCCCGTCCGGTAGGCGACCCGGGCAAGGGGGGCGGCGAGGTCGCCGCGCGGGACGACGTGGACGGAGCCCAGCCCGAGCCACGCGGCCATCGCCACGAGCTCGTCGTGCAGCGCCTCCGCCGTGTGCGCAGGAGCGTCGGGCTCGGCGTGGGTGGCCTGCACGCGCAGGACGCCGGCCTGCCGGTCGGCCTTGAGGTCCACCCGCGCCACGAGCCGGTCGCCCAGCACGAAGGGCAGGACGTAGTAGCCGTGCACGCGCTTGGGCGCCGGCACGTAGATCTCGATCCGGTAGCGGAAGTGAAAGATCCGCTCCGTCCGCGCCCGCTCCCACACCAGCGAGTCGAAGGGACCGACGAGCGCCCGGGCCGCGACCCGCCGCGGGACGCGTGCCTCGTGCCACAGGTAGCCCGGCACCGTCCATCCCTCCACCGCGACCGGCACGAGCTCGCCGGACTCCACGAGCTCGGCCACCCGCGCCCGTGCCTCGAGCAGCCCGAGGCGGAAGTAGTCGCGCAGGTCGCGCTCGGCAGCCACGCCGCAGGCGCGCGCCGCGATCCGCACGAGCTCCCGCTGGGCGTCGTGCTCGGACGGCGTCGGCGCGGCGAGGACCTCGGGCGGCAGGACCCGCTCGGGAACGTCGTAGAGGCGCGCGAACCCGCGCCGCCGCGCGGTGGTGATCTCCCCGCTCCAGAACAGGAACTCGAGCGCGCGCTTCACATCCGACCAGTCCCACCACGGGCCGGCGCGCCGGGGCCGGTCTCCGTCGAGTTCGCCCGCCGCGATCGGCCCGCGCGCGCGAACCTCCGCCCGCAGGTCGTCGAGGAGCTGCGGGCGCTCGCGCTGGACGCGCCGCATCCCGCCCCACGCCTCCGCGTGCGCGCGGGCCATCCGCCACCGCAACAGGGGGTGGAGGGCGACGGGCAGCAGCGACGCCTCGTGGCCCCAGTACTCGAACAGCCGGCGCGGGGCGCGGTAGGCCGCGCGCTCGAGCAGTGCCGGGTCATACGGCCCGAGCCGGGCCCAGAGGGGGAGGAAGTGGGCCCGCGCGAGCACGTTGACCGAGTCGACCTGGAGCAGGCCCACCCGCGAGAGCACCCGGCGCAGCGCGTGGCCGCCGGCCGGCGCCGCCGGGCGCGGCTCGGCGAGCCCCTGCGCGGCCAGCGCGACCCGGCGCGCCTCCGCGGCGGAGAGACGCTCGCGGCGGGGCGCCGGGGACATGCCCGCCACGCTACGCTGCGAGAACTTGGCGACCGTCGACGTCAACGCGCGGAGGTCGGGGCTCCCCGAGCCGGAGGTGGCCCGTGAGTGGCTCGCCACCATGCAGCTCATCCGCCGCTTCGAGGAGCGAGCCGGCGAGATGTACGCGAAGGCGAAGGTCGGCGGGTTCCTGCACCTCTCGATCGGCGAGGAGGCGACGATCGTCGGCTCGGTCCGCGCGCTGCGCGACGCGGACTACCTCGTCTCGACGTACCGCTCGCACGGCCACGCCCTGGCGCGCGGCACCCACCCCGACAGGGTCATGGCCGAGCTCTTCGGCCGCGCGACGGGGACGTCCCACGGCCGCGGCGGCTCCATGCACATGTTCGACGGCGAGCGCCGGTTCATGGGCGGCTACGGGATCGTGGGCGGCAACCTGCCGCTCGGGGCCGGCTTCGCACTGGCCTCGGACTACCTGGGCACGGACGACGTCACGCTCTGCGTGTTCGGCGACGGCGCGACGAATCAGGGCACGTTCGGCGAGACGCTCAACCTCGCCGCGCTGTGGAAGCTCCCCATCGTCTTCATGGTCACCAACAACCAGTTCGGGATGGGCACCGCGCTCGAGCGCCACTCGGCCCAGACGGATCTGCACCGCCGTGGCGAGGGCTTCGGGGTTCCGGGGATGCGCTGTGACGGGATGGACGTGCTCGACACCCACGCGGTCATCGGCGAAGCCCTGCACCGCGCGCGCGAGGACCGCTGCCCCGTGCTCGTGGAGGCCGAGACCTACCGCTTCCGGGGCCACTCGATGGCCGACCCGGAGGAGTACCGCTCCAAGGAGCAGGTCGCCGAGTGGCGCGAGCGCGACCCGATCGTGGGGTGGGCCGCGCGGCTCGTGGAGGAGGGCGTGATGTCCGAGGACGACGTCGCGCGCTCCGACGCCGAGCAGGTCGAGCGCATCGACCACGGCGTGACCTTCGCGGACTCCTCGGCGTTCCCCCCGCCGGAGTCCCTCTACGACCACATCTACGTGATCGGCGACCAGGTGCGCCGCCCGTGGTGGTCGGTGGACGAGCGCGGCGAGGGCGTGCACCGGGGCGAGGACGAGAAGGACATGGCCGGGCGCCTCGGCGCGCGCGCGGCCGGCCACGAGGAGGTCTCGGGCGACGCGTCCTCCGCGCCGGAGGGGGCGTCCTAGACGTGGCGGTCATGCGGTACCGGGAGGCGTTGAACGCCGCCCTGCGCGAGGAGCTCGAGCGCGACGAGACCGTCGTGGTCATGGGCGAGGACATCGGGGTCTTCAACGGCGCGTTCAAGGTGACCGCCGGCCTCCTCGAGCAGTTCGGGGAGAGGCGGATCCGCGACACGCCGATCTCCGAGAACACGATCGTGGGCATGGGCGTGGGCGCCGCGATGACCGGGCTGCGCCCCGTCGTGGAGCTCATGACGATCAACTTCTCCCTGCTCGCCATGGACCAGATCGTCAACCACGCGGCGACGATCCACTACATGTTCGGCGGGCAGGTCGAGGTGCCGCTCGTGATCCGGATGCCCCAGGGCGCCGGCCACCAGCTCGGCCCCACCCACTCGCACTGCCTCGAGGCGATGTTCATGCACGTCCCCGGGCTGCTCGTGGCCGTGCCGAGCACTGCCGCCGACGCGAAGGGGCTGCTCAAGGCGGCGATCCGCGATCCGAACCCGGTCATCTTCATCGAGCACGAGTACCTCTACGGGCAGCGCGGAGAGGTGTCCGATGACCCCGACGAGGTCGGGGAGTTCGGTCGCGCCGCGGTCCGGCGCGAGGGCGACGACGTCACGCTCATCGGGGTCTCCCGGATGGCCCTGACCGCCGAGCGGGCGGCCGGCGTCCTCGCCGAGGAGCACGGCGTCGAGGCCGAGGTGATCGACCCGCGCACGCTGCGCCCGCTCGACCTCGACACGATCCTCGCCTCCGTGCGCAAGACCAACCGCGCGCTCATCGTGGAGGAGGGCTGGCCCCACGGCGGCGTCGGCGCGAACCTGGCCGCGCTCATCCAGGAGCAGGCCTTCGATCATCTCGACGCGCCGGTGGGGCGCGTGACGGGCGCCGACCTGCCCATGCCCTACTCCAAGCCGCTCGAGCAGATCGCCTTCCCGCACGAGCCGCAGGTCGTCGAGGGCGTGCTCGCGCTGTTCGGCGAGCGGGAGCTGTCGGCCCGTGGGTGACGTCGCCATGCCCCGCCTCTCGGACTCCATGGAGGAGGGGACGATCATCCGCTGGCTCAAGTCCGACGGGGACGCGGTGTCCCACGGCGAGGAGCTCGTGGAGATCGAGACCGACAAGGCGAACATGACCTACGAGGCCGACGCCGACGGGGTCCTGGAGATCGTCGCGGGCGAGGGGGACACGCTGCCGATCGGGGAGCTCATCGCGCGGATCGGCGGATCCAACGGCGCGTCTCCCTCCCCCGCGCCTGCGCCCGCCGAGGACCGGGCCGGTGAGGAGGAGGCGCCCTCGCCTCCCTCCTCCGAGCCCGCCGGCGAGGAGACACCGCCGTCCCCGTCCCCTCCGTCCCCCTCCCGGCAGCCCGCCCCGGCCGGCGCCGAGGATGGCGACGGCCGCGTCCGCGCCTCGCCCGTCGCACGGCGGATCGCCGAGGAGCGCGGGGTGGATCTCGCGGGAATCGAGGGCTCGGGACCCGGCGGACGGGTCGTCAAGGCCGACGTGGAGGGGCGCGAGCCCGCGTCCGCCCCCGCCGCTGCCCCCGAGCGGGGGCCGGTCGTCCGGGTCGAGGGCGCTGCCGCCAAGGGCGACGTCGAGGTGCGCGAGCTCACCCGGACCCAGCAGGTCATCGCCCGCCGCATGGCCGAGGCGAAGGCCACCGTCCCCGAGTTCACCCTCACCGCCGACGTCGACATGGGCGCCGCGGTGCGCGCCCGCGCCGAGATCAAGGAGGTCGCCGAGCGCGCCCCCTCGTTCAACGACTTCGTGGTCAAGGCCTCGGCGCTGGCCCTGCGCGAGTTCCCGCGCGCCAATGGCGCCTACCGCGACGGCCACTGGGAGCTCCATTCCCGCGTGAACGTCGGGGTGGCGGTCGCCGTCGAGGGATCGCTCGTCGTCCCCACCGTCTTCGACGCGGACCGCCGCTCCCTGGGCGAGATCGCCGCCGAGAGCCGCGGGTTGGCCGGCCGGGTCCGCGAGGGGTCGATCACCCCGCCCGAGCTCGCGGGCGGGACGTTCACGGTCTCGAACCTCGGGATGTTCGGCATCACGAGCTTCACCGCGGTGATCAACCCGCCGCAGGCCGCGATCCTCGCCGTCGGCGCGATCCGCGAGGAGCCGGTGGTCCGCGCCGGCGCCGTCGTCCCCGGCCACCGCATGAGCATCACGCTGGCCTGCGACCACCGTATCCTCTACGGCGCCGATGCCGCGCAGTTCCTCGCGCGGGTCGTCGCGCTCCTCGAGCACCCGGCCGCGCTCGCGCTCTGAGGCGCCCGTGACCGAGGAGGCACGACTCGAGGACGTGGGCTCGGGGCTCGCGCCCGTGAGCGGCGGATGGTTCGTCGTCAACGCCCGCGACGCCGCGTGGCTGGAGAACGATGCCTTCGGAGCCCGCTGCGTCTTCGAGGCCGACCGGCGCGTCCTGCGCGAGCGTCCCGACCTCGACGCGCAGCGGTTCGGCGAGACGGGCTTCTCCCTGGCGGTGCTCGCGCCGGGCCGCCCGAACGGGCTCTACCACGCGGAGTCCGCCCAAGAGGACTTCTTCGTGGTCGCCGGGGAGTGCCTGCTGATCGTCGAGGGAGAGGAGCGGCCGCTGCGCGCGTGGGACTTCGTGCACTGTCCGGCGGACACGGCGCACATCTTCGTGGGCGCGGGGGACGGGCCGTGCGTCCTGCTCATGATCGGGGCGCGGACGGCCGACAAGCGCATCGTCTACCCGGACTCGGAGCCGGCCCGCCGCCACGGTGCGGGCGTCGCGACGGAGACGAGCTCGCCCGCGGAGGCGTACGCCCATCACCCGCACTGGCGGCCCCGGCGCCGGCACGGCGGTTCCGCACTGCCCTGGGGCTGAAGCGAACGGCCGAGATGGCCCCGCAGCTCGCGACGAGCTCTGGGAGTCAGCCGGCCGCGGGGGCGTCGAGCACCTCGCCGTCACCCTCGGTGTGACTGCCGAAGGCGAGGAGCTCCAGGCCGTCTTCCCCGGCCTCGAAGGAGCGGACGGCGGTCGGCGAGACCCGCAGGGCGGTCCACGGCCGCAGCTCGACGAGCTCGTCGTCGATCCGGGCGCGCCCGCTGCCCGCCACCGCCACGTAGATCTCCTCGTCGTCGGCGTGGCGATGGGCGAAGGGCTGCTGCGCCCCGGGGAAGATGCGCTGGAGGCTGAGCCCGATGCGCCGGCAGCCGAGCGCGGCGCGGGCGAAGCGCGCCTCCATCGTGTCCTCGAAGCCGCTGGCGGGGGCGACATCGTCAAGCTCGCGCAACGCGATCACGGTGAAGGCGCTCGTGGTGGCGTCGGGCCCGCTGGGGGTTTCGTGCTCGCTCATGGGCCCCATCATGGCAGCCGTAACACCACCGCGGCGGCGGGCGCTGCTCCGTGTTCAGCCGCGGCAAGGCGGCGATCGCGCTGATCGCGGTCGTTGTCAGCCACGTCCTCGATCGCCGTATTGAGGCGACGCCCCCGGCCCCGCGATTGACCTAGGCGCTGCCGTGAGCCCGTTCTTCGATGAGCTCGAGACGCAGCTGCGCGCGGCAGCGGAGCGCGAGGTGGCGGCCCGGCGCCCCTCGTGGTGGAGACGGAGGCGCAACCTCGGGCTCGCCGCGGTCGCCGCGGTCGCCGCGGTCGCCGCGGTCGGGCTCGCGAGCCCGGCCCTCGCGCGGGTGTCCGGCCTCTGGGACCCGGGCGTGAAGCCGTCACCGTCCGTGGTAACCGCGACGACCCCGACGGTCTCCTCGTCGCCGTCGACGACCTGCCACGCGCTCGCGGCCCCCGCCGCCCGGCGCGTCGGATTCGATCCGTCGCTCCTGCGGCTGCTCGGGGTGCTGCGCCGACCCCCCGGGCCGAAGGACGTGTTCCCGGTGCCGGGGCGGTTCCGGGTGTCGCACCAGACGCTGGTTCCCGACAGTGTCCGCTTCCTGGGTACGGTCGGGGAGCATCGGTACTTCGTCCTCGTGGTTCTCTCACAGGACGGGGGAAGGGGCTGTCCGATCCCGCGCACGCCGGTCAAGGCAGTGATGTGCGTCCTGAACGACAACGGCAGCGGGGGATGCGGGGAGTCTCCGGAGAGCCTCCGCCGCGGCGGTCTTCAGAGCGGCTCCAACCACGGGGGCAACGCCGAGTTCGTCAGCCTCGTCCCGGACCGCGTCGACGCCGTCAGCGTGCGCTACGGATCCTCGACCCGCACCTTCCGGGTTCGCAACAACTTCTACGGCTACGAGATCGCCGCCGATCCCACCCAGAGCCCCGACGAGGTCACCTGGCACCTCCACGACGGTCGCGAGCAGCGGTTCAAAGGCGTTCCGCACCCCTAACCGCTGCGCGGGCCCCAGTACCGGTTGGGCTCGTGGCCCGAGAACACCACCCGCGGGGGCTGCGTGTCGAGGTGGACGAGCACGCACCACGGACGGTCGGGCGTCTCGGTGGGGATGCAGGAGCGGTAGAGCCGGGAGGGGTCGACGCGGATCGTGTCGGCGAGGGCGATGTTCGCGCGGACGGCGCGGGGGGCGTGATGCGCGACGGCGCCGCGCATCAGGTCGAGCGCCCGGGCGCTCGCGCGGCGCTCGGCCTGGACGTCGCCGCGGTGCAGCAGGCCCATGGTGATCCAGACGATCGCCAGGAGGCCGAGCAGGGCGACCCCGGCGTAGTCGGCGGCGATCATCCTCGGGAGGTCGGCGCGGCGGCGGCGGATCACGCGGGCCGCGAGCGGCGCTGCCGTCGCCACCATCGCGATGTTCACACCCGCGGCGAGGAGGAGCGCGGGCACGAGGTCGGTCCGCAGCCCGGACACGGGCCACGTGTGCAGGGCCAGCCCGTCCACGAGCGTGAGCAGCGTGAAGGCCGGCCAGAGCCAGGCGCCCCGCAGCCGCCAGCGGAGCCGCGAGATCCACACGCGGTCCATCGCAGCCCAGGGTAGGTGAGACGTCGCACGCGCGCTGCGCATCCGCGGACGGTCGGGGTACCCTTCTCCCAGGGGCGCCGGGGAGATCCCACCGGCGCCGCGTCCGAATGGGGCGCGGAGAACCCGCACCCGCGTGGCGAAGGGAAGCGCAGATGGCGACGACGACCCCCCGGCCGGAGGACGTGCTGCCCGGCAGTGCCCTGCTGTCCGACGACGACCGTGCCGAGCTGCTGCGGTGCATGCTCCTGATGCGGATCCTCGAGGAGCGGGCGATGACCCTCTACCGGCAGGGCAAGGTACCGGGCTCGTTCTACGACGGCTTCGGGCAAGAGGCCGTGTCGGTCGGCGCGGCGTTCGCGATGGCGCCCGAGGACCGCCTGTGCATCCTGCACCGCGACCTTGGCGCCCACGTCGTCCGGGGCGTGGCCCCGGCGCGGATCCTCGCGCAGTACATGGGCCGCTCCGGGGGCGTCACGGGCGGGCGCGACGCCAACGTCCACTTCGGCGACGCGTCGCTCGGCTGCGTCGGGATGATCTCGATGCTCCCCGACATGATGCTCGTGGCCGCCGGCATGGCGATGGCGTTCAAGCTCCGGGGCGAGGCGCGGTGCGCGCTGACCTGGTTCGGGGAGGGCTCCACCTCCCGCGGCGACTTCCACGAGGCCATGAACTGGGCGGGAGTGCAGCGCCTGCCGGTCGTCTTCGTGCTCGAGAACAACCAGTACGCCTACTCCACGCCGACCTCGGCACAGTTCGCGGTCGACCCCGTCGAGCACGCCGCCGCGTACGGCTTCGAGGGCGTGACCGTGGACGGCAACGACGTCGAGGCGGTGTGGGACGCGACCCGCCACGCGCGGGAGAAGGCGGTGGCGGGTGGCGGGCCCACCCTCATCGAGGCGATGACGATGCGCATGCACGGCCACGCCGCCCACGACGACATGCGCTACGTCCCGCCCGAGCTGCTCGAGCACTGGCGCGGGCGGGACCCGATCGACCTCTACACGACCCGGCTCACGGAGCTCGGGATCGACGCGGAGGCGCTGCGCGAGGAGGTGACCGCGACGGTCGACGCCGCGGCCGCGGACGCCCTCGCCTCCCCGATGCCCGACCCGGCGAGGGTGCGCGACGGGGTGTTCTGCGAGGGCGAGGCCGTGCCCCTCGGGGACGGACGCGCGCCGTGGAGCGGGTGGCGCGATCCCGACCGTTCCGCCGCGGCGCGATGACCGTCCTCACCTACCTCGGCGCCATCTCCGAAGGCCTGCGCGAGGAGATGCGCCGCGACGAGCGCGTCCTCGTGATGGGCGAGGACGTCGGCGCGTTCGGCGGCGCGTTCAAGGTGACCGACGGCTTCCTCGACGAGTTCGGTCCGCGGCGGGTGATGGACACCCCGCTCGCGGAGTCGGGGATCGTGGGGACCGCGGTGGGCGCGAGCGTCGTCGGCCTGCGTCCCGTGTGCGAGATGCAGTTCTCGGACTTCATCGCGTGCGGCTTTGACCAGCTCGTGAACGTCGCCGGGAAGATGCACTACCGCCAGCGGCTCGCGGTGCCCATCACGATCCGCCTGCCGAGCGGCGGCGGGTTCTCCGGCGGCCCGTTCCACTCGCAGAGCCCGGAGGCGTGGTTCATGCACGCGCCGGGGCTCAAGGTCGTCGCCCCCTCCACCCCCGAGGACGCGAAGGGCCTGCTCATCGGGGCGATCCGCGACCCCAACCCCGTCTGCTTCCTCGAGCACAAGCACCTCTACCGCCGGGTGAAGGGGGAGGTGCCCGAGGGCGCCTACGCCACGCCGTTCACCGCGCGCGTCGCTCGCGAGGGCGAGGATCTCGTGGTCATCGCGTACGGGGCGATGGTCCACACCGCGCTCGAGGCCACCGAGGGTCTCGAGGGGGCCTCGGTCGAGGTCCTCGACCTGCGCTCGCTCGTGCCGCTCGACGAGGAGGCGATCCTCGCCGCGGTCCGGAAGTGCTCGAAGGTGGTGGTCCTCGACGAGGCCAACCGGACGTGCGCGGCGGGCGCCGAGGTCGCGGCGCTCATCGCCGAGCGCGCGTGGGAGGACCTCGACGGCCCGGTCGTCCGGGTGGCGACGCCGGACGTCCCCATCCCGTTCTCCCCACCGCTGGAGTCCGCCGTCCTGCCCTCCGTCGAGCGCGTGCGGGAGGCGTGCCGTGACCTCCTCGCCTATTAGCGGACGGGCGGACGAGGCCGTCGGCGAGCAGGGGCCCGCCGGCGCGACGATCGACGTGCCCCTGCCGCAGATGGGCGTCTCGGTCGCCGAGGGGACGGTGATCGAGTGGCGCAAGGGGCCCGGCGACGCGATCGCCGCCGACGAGACGATCTGCGAGGTCTCCACGGACAAGATCGACACGGAGGTGCCGGCGCCCGTCGGCGGGATCGTGGCCGCGGTGCTCGTCGCGGTCGGCGAGACGGTCACGGTGGGGACGGTGCTCGCGCGGATCGCGGTGGAGGGGGGTGGCGGGACGGCCCCGCCCCCGGGCACACCGGACGAGGCGGGGGCCGCGCTCGATCCGCCGTCGGACACCGCGGCGCCCAAGCCCGCCGGCAACGGCAACGGCGCGAGCCCCGTGCGCCACTACTCGCCCGTCGTCGTGCGGATCGCGCAGGAGCACGGCATCGACCTCGCGACCGTCGAGGGTACGGGGCGGGGCGGCCGGGTGCGCAAGCCCGACGTCCTGGCCCTCGTCAGCCCGCCCGAGGAGCCGCCGCTCCACATCGAGTCGCCCTACCGGCCCGAGGAGCCCCCGCCCGCGCCCGCGGCCCAGACCCTCCCGCGCATGCGCCGCTCCATCGGTGAGCACATGAAGCGCTCGCTCGACACCGCGGCGACGTGCACGACGTGGATGGAGGTCGACATGAGCGCGATCGAGAGCGCGCGGGAGCGCACTCGGACGACCGCGCTGCCCTGGGTCGCCCGCTGCGCGGTCGACGCCCTGCGCGAGCATCCCGCCCTCAGCGCCTGGCTCGAGGGCGACCGCCACACCGTCCACCGCGACGCGGTCCACCTCGGCATCGCGGTCTCGCTCGGCGAGGAGGGCCTCCTCGTCCCGGTGATCCGGGACGCCCACGAGCTCTCGGCGGAGGGCCTCGCCGCCCGGATCCGGGAGCTCGCCCGCCGGGCCCGCTCCGGCGACCTCTCCCCTGATGACGTCCGCGGCGGCACGTTCACCATCACGAACCCGGGCCAGTACGGCACGCTCATGGCCACCCCGGTGATCCACCAGCCCCAGGTAGCCATCCTCGACCTCGAGGCGATCGTCAAGCGTCCGGTGGTCGTGGCCGGTGACGCCATCGCGGTCCGTCCCATGACCATCCTCGGCCTCTCGTGGGACCACCGCGCGCTCGACGGCGTACTCGCGGCGCGGTTCCTCGGCGGGTTGAAGGAGAGGATGGAGGGCGTGTAGAGGTCAGTCGATCGGTTCGACGATCTCAGCTGGTCGTCACTCGCCATCTCGCGCGTCGCGCGCCAGGGCGCCGAAGCCCCTTCGGCGAGCATGGCGGGGGCGAGGAGCCCGAGCAGGGGCCGATCGGAGTCGGGCAGCGCGGAGGCGTCGACCTCGAGGTAGCGGGCGACCACCGAGCCCGTGTCGGGCCGGGCGGCGAAGAGGCGCAGTCGTGAGCCCGAGACGAGCAGCCCGTAGGGCGCTCCGGCCGCGAGGCAGTCCTCGAGCAGCACACCCTCGGGCGGGCGGCCGTCACGGTCGAGGCGGGCGAAGTCGGTGGCGTCGGCAAAGGGGCGGACGACCGCGACGGGGCGGCCTCCGTAGCGCGCGAGGTGGTTGCGCGCGGGCTGGCGCTCGAGCGCGTAACCGAGCGCCGTGAGCACCTCGCGCCAGTCGCCGCGGGGGAGGTCGCAGGCCACGGCCGCGAGCTCGGCCCAGCGGCGGGCGTCGGAGCGCAGGCGGACAGCGAGGAGGTGCTCGGTCGTCAGGCCGCGGACGGTGAGGCCGGCGACCCCCGCGGCGTCGAGGCGCTCGAGCTCCTCGGCGAGCGAGCGGACGGCCTGCAGCGAGGAACGCGCGGGAAGGGTCTCGAGCACGCGCAGGAGCTCGCCCGCGGCGACGACCCGCACCGGCGCGCCGGCGTTGACGGGACCCAGAGCCCGGAGCGAGCCCGCGTCGTCGTCGTCGTCGGCGAGGACGAGGAGCGGGTCGGGGCGCCCGCTCACCGCCTGAACGTGCGCGCGCGACCTCCACCGGCCCGACGAGCCGGCTCTCCTCGAGGCCGTCGCCTGCGACCGGCACGCGCCGAGCGCCCGGCAGACGGTCGAGAGCAGCGAAGAGCTCCTGTGCGGTCACCGGCCGCAGCCTCCAGCGGGCACGGCGCCAGGCTAGAGGAGGGGGTGGCGGCGGGCGCACCTTCTCCGTAGGGCCGCGGCGAGTGCTCCTCTCCCCGGTCGAGCTCTACCGCCGTCTTCGTCGCGCTTCCCGAGGCCGGCGTCCTGCGCATCGCTCCCGACGGCACCCACTCCGGTACGTAGCATCGCGGGGGTGGGTCCCCTGCGCGTGGAGTGGCTTGGCCTCGTCGGATACGCGGAGGCCCTGGAGCTCCAGGAGCGCGCCCGTGACCGGGTCGCCTCGGGCGGCGAGGGCGTGCTCTTCCTGCTCGAGCACCCGCCCGTCTACACCCGCGGGCGGCGCTCGGCGCCGGTCGAGCTGCCCATGGGGGAGGACTGGTACCGCGCGCAGGGCATCGAGCTCGTCGACACGGACCGCGGCGGGCGGGTCACCTACCACGGGCCGGGACAGCTCGTGGGCTATCCCATCGTCCGGGTGGAGGACGTGGTGGCCCACGTCCGCGGCCTCGAGCAGCTCATCGTGGACGTACTCGCGGAGGAGGGGGTCGCGGGGCGCGCCCGGGTCGACGAGGGGCCGGACTTCACCGGCGTGTGGGTCGGCGAGCGCAAGATCGCCTCCATCGGCGTCCACGTCCGCCACGGCGTGGCGACGCACGGCTTCGCGATCAACGTCGAGAACGACCTCCAGCCGTTCGAGTGGATCGTCCCCTGCGGCCTCGAGGGCGTGCGGATGACCTCGGTGCGCGACGAGAACGGCACGGCGACGCTGCCGGACGTCGCCGAGCGCGTGGCCGCCCGCGCGGCGTGAGCTGGTACGGCGACGGCGTCCGGCGCTGGTGGCAGGCGCGGCGCCACCGCGGCGACGCCGTCGCGTGTCCGCTGTGCGCGCACGGCTTCGAGGCCTGGGACGACGGGGGCCGCTGCTGGCGATGCGCCGCCCTGCCCCGCCACCGGGCGGCGTGGGAGACGCTCGCCGCGCGCCCCGAGCTGCTGGACGGTGCCGAGCGCGTCGTCCACCTCTCCCCCCAGTACGGGCTGCGCAACCGCATCGCCCGGGAGTCGGGGTTCGAGTACGTCACCGCCGACCCGGACCCGCACCGCGCGAACGTCGTCCCGGCGCTCCTGCCCGCGGCCTCCTTCGACGGGGCGGTCCTCACCGAGGAGGCCGACCGCGCCGAGGCCGAGCGGCTCGTGCGCCCGGGAGGTTGGCTCGTGACCCCGGCGGAGGTCGCGCGGCGATGAGGGAGCCCGTCGGCGCGGTGCTCGCCGACCGCCCCGGGCCGGCGGAGCGCGCCGGGTTCCTCGTTGGGGAGAGCACTCCCTCTCCGCCCCAGGAAGCACATCGGCCCGCCGAGCGGGCCGAGGGTGATGGGGAGCGACCCCGAACGGTTGTCAACCGTCTCCGATGATAACGCTCGTATCAGCCGACGCCAAGTACCTTGCCGGGTCATGAGCCGGGCGGGGCGGGAGCGACCCGCGAGCGCGTGCCAGTGCGCTTCCCAGCTCGGGCGTTGCCCCGACAAGTTCGTGGCGGAGGGCGGGAGACTCGAACTCCATCCGAGGGGCGACCCCGGACGTAGGTGTGCGCGCCTGCGCGGCGCTACACGGCCCGACCCCTCACTCCCCCCACCGCCCACTCCCGGCGCGCGTCCGTGCCGAAGTAGGCTCGAACCATGAGCACGCGGGCGCGCAGCAACCCGGGCGGGATGGACGTCCTCCGGGTGCTCGGCACCGAGGTCCAGCCTCTCCGGGCCCGCAAGCCGCCGTGGTTCAAGGTCCGTGCGCCGGGGGGGCCGCGCTACCGGGAGCTGTCGGAGCTCATCGCGCAGGAGGACCTTCACACGGTCTGCCAGGAGGCCGCCTGCCCGAACGTCGGCGAGTGCTGGGAGCGCGGGACGGCGACCTTCATGATCCTCGGCGACACCTGCACCCGGCGGTGCGGCTTCTGCAACGTCAAGACGGGCAAGCCGACTCAGAACGACCCGCTCGAGCCCGCCCGGGTCGCCCGGTCGATCGCCCGGATGGGCCTCCGCCACGCGGTCGTCACCTCCGTGGATCGCGACGACCTCCCCGATCTCGGCGCGAGCGCGTTCGTGGGCGTCATCCGGCAGGTGCGCCGTCAGGCCCCGGGCTGCCGGATCGAGGTCCTCACCCCCGACTTCCGTGGGCAGGAGATGCCGCTGGCCAAGGTGATCGCCGAGCGCCCCGACGTGTTCAACCACAACGTCGAGGTCGTCCCGCGGCTCTATCCGGTCGCGCGCCGTGGCTCGACCTGGCCGCGCTCGCTGCGCGTCCTCGCCAACGCGAAGGAGATGGGCGGCGAGGAGGTCGTGACGAAGTCCGGCCTCATGGTCGGCCTCGGGGAGAGCTTCGGGGAGATGGTCGACGCGCTCGGCGAGCTGCGCGGGCACGGCGTCCAGGTCCTCACCGTCGGGCAGTACCTGCGACCCACCGAGCGCCACCTGCCGATCGTGCGCTACTGGCACCCCGACGAGTTCGCCGCGCTCGCACGTGCGGCGTACGGCCTCGGGTTCGAGCACGTGGCGGCCGGGCCGCTCGTGCGCTCGAGCTACCACGCCGACGAGCACGTGCCGCAGCTCGCGCCCGGCGTCGGACCGCTCGCGGCCCGCGCGTGACCGCCGCCCCGCCGCCGCCCGCGCCCGTCCGCTCCGTGTTCGGCCGCTCGGTCGAGGGTCGCCCCCTCCGGGTCGTGCGGATCGGCCGGCCCGACGCGCAGAACCGCGTCCTCGTCGTCGGCGTGGTGCACGGCACCGAGCGGGCGGGGCGGCCGATCCTCGCCGCCCTGGAGCGCCGCGAGGCCCCGCGCGGAACCGCGTACTGGCTCGTCCCCTCCCTGAACCCCGACGGAGAGCGGCGTGGCCGGCGCCAGAACGCCCATGGCGTCGACCTCAACCGCAACTTCCCGCGCGCCTGGCGCCCGACGGGCGCGCCGGGCTCGACCTACTACGCCGGCCCGCGCCCCGCCTCCGAGCCGGAGACCCGCGCGCTCATGCGCCTCGTGCGCCGGGTCCGCCCCACCGCGGCGGTCTGGTACCACCAGCACCTCCGGCTCGTCTATCGCCAGGGCGGCGCGCGACCCGGGCTCGTGGCCCGCTACGCCCGCCGGACCGGGCTGCCGCTGCGCCGCTCGCCCGACCTCACGGGCACGGCGATCCGCTGGGAGAACGCCCTGGGCGGCACGGCCTGGGTGGTCGAGCTCGCCGCCGGCACGCCTACGCGCGCCACGGTCGCCCGCCACGTGCGCGCGCTCCGCGCGCTCTAGCGTGGGGCGCGTGGAGCTCGAGGAGGCGATCCGGACCCGGCGGACCCACAAGGCCTTCGGCCCCGACCCGATCCCGACCGGGAGGATCGCCGAGCTCGTGGAGCTCGCCCGCTGGGCGCCCAACCACCACCTCACGAACCCCTGGCGCTTCCGCGTCCTCGGCCCGGAGAGCCGCGCCGCCCTCAAGGAGGCCGCCGGCCCCGAGGCCGCGGCCAAGCTCGATCGCGCGCCCACCCTGCTCGCCGTCTCCTCCGTCCGCTCGCCCGAGGACCCGGCGCAGGACGAGGAGGACCTCTGCGCCACCGCCTGCGCCGCCTTCCTCGTGCTCCTCGCCGCCCACGGCCGCGGGCTCGCCGGGTACTGGCGCACGCCCGCGGTCCTGCGCACCCCCGGCGGGTGCTCCGCCCTCGGCATCCCCGACTCCGAGCGTGCGCTCGGCCTCCTCCACCTCGGCCCCGCCCGCGAGGCCAGGCGCGCCCCCGAGCGGGCCCCCGTGGATCAGGTCCTCGAGCTCCTGCCCTGAACCCGTGTTCCCGATCAAGGACAACATCCCCACGGACCGCTTCCCCGTGGTCACGGTCGGGCTCATCCTCGCCAACGTCGTGGTCTTCCTGCTGTCCATCCGCCACGGCGGGAGCATCCTCTCCGGGCCCGACTCGGGCACGGTCGTGAAGTACGGCGCCATCCCCTACGAGCTCACCCATCCCGGCCAGCACTGCATCCTGGTGTCGAAGGGGATCGGCTGTGGCGATCTCCGGTCCGCCCAGCCGGCCACGGGCCTCACCGTGCTCTCGAGCATGTTCATGCACGGCGGCCTGCTGCACATCGCCGGCAACATGTTGTTCCTGTGGATCTTCGGCAACAACGTCGAGGACGCCATGGGGCGGGGGAAGTTCCTCGTCTGGTACCTGCTCGGCGGCGCCGCGGCCCTCGGCCTCCAGACGCTCGTGGACACGAGCTCCGCGGTGCCCACGGTGGGCGCCTCGGGCGCGGTGGCCGCCGTGCTGGGCGGTTACATCCTCCTCTATCCCCGCGCCCGCGTCCTCACCGTGATCTTCATCGTCATCTTCTTCACGTTCGTCGAGCTGCCCGCGCTCGTCATGCTCGGCCTCTGGTTCCTCCAGCAGGCCGTCTTCGGCGCCGTCGGGCTCACCAACCCGACCGGGGGAGGCGGCGGGGTCGCCTACTTCGCCCACATCGGAGGGTTCGTGTTCGGCCTGGCGACGATCAGGCTCCTGGCCACCCGCATCCAGAAGGCCGTTCCCCCGCGCCGGCCGGTCTTCTGATGCGCACGGCCATCCTCATCGTCGCCCTGGTGTTCACGATCGGCTTCGCGGCGCTGACGGTGACCGCGATCGTCAGCGGCGGGGTCGACGTCCTCACACTCGCGTCCCTGCTCATCATCGCCCTGTTCGGCTTCGGCATCGTCGGGGCGCTGCGCACGCCACCGCCCCCCGAACGGTGAGCTCCTACCTCCAGGGGGGTCAGCGGCGACGCCCCGGCCGGCGGCACCGCCGCGCCGCGCCGCTGCTGGCCCTCGTCCTCGCCGCGGCGCTCGTGCTCGGGGTCTTCGAGCTGCGCCCGGCGGGCAACGCGGACCGGACCGTCCGCCACGGCAACCCGCCCCTCGCCCCTGCCGTGGCCTCGGCGAAGCCGCCGCGCGCGCCCCGCCCCCCGGCCTACGGCCGCGTCCGCGCCCCCGCCGGCCAGCGGCTGCGGATCGCCTTCAAGCACCCGCCCACCGCGGCACTGCTGTGGGACGTGAACACGGGTCGGGTGCTGTTCGCCCGCCACGCCGCGCGCCGGCTGCGGATCGCGTCGCTCACGAAGATGATGACCGCGCTCGTGGTGACCGACCGCGTCGGGCCCCGGGCGCGCGTGCTCATCACCCGGGCGGCGGCGACCGCGCGCGGCTCGAGCGTCGGCCTCCTGCCCCGCGGCAAGCGGGTCTCGGCCGAGGCCCTGCTCTACGGCCTCCTGCTCCCGTCGGGGAACGACGCGGCCACCGCGCTGGCCCAGAAGACGGGTGGCTCCGTACCCCGCTTCGTGGCCCTGATGAACCAGCGGGCGCGGCGCATGCGCCTGACCTGCACCCACTTCTCGACCCCCAGCGGCCTGCGCGACCGCGGCAACGCCTCGTGTGCGAGCGATCTCGCCCTGCTCGCCCACGCCATGCTCGCCCGGCCCCGCCTGGCGCGGGTCGTGCGCTCGCGCGCGGCGGTCCTGCCCTTCCCCATCAAGGGCCACAAGCTCTTCCTGTTCAACAACAACCCGCTGCTGCGCCTCCACTACCCGGGCGCCGACGGGGTCAAGACCGGCTACACGAACGCGGCCGGTCGCTGCCTGGTCGCCACCGCACGCCGGGGCGACCGTCGGCTCGGCGTCGTGCTGCTGCACTCGCCCGACCCGCCCGGCCAGGCGCAGCGGATGCTCGACCGGGCCTTCGCCAGGTGAGGGTCGCCGTGGTCGGGGCGGGGCTCGGGGGCCTCGCCGTCGCGCTGCGTCTCCAGGGCGAGGGCCACGACGTCACCGTCCTCGAGCAGCGACCCGAGCCGGGCGGCCGGGCCTACCGGCTGCGCGACCAGGGGTTCACGTGGGACATGGGCCCCTCGCTGGTGACGATGCCCTGGGTGCTCGAGGAGGCCTTCGCGGCGGGCGGGCTCGACCTGCGCTCCGAGGTCGCGCTGCGGCGCCTCGATCCCCACTACCGCATCCGCTGGGCGGGCGAGGAGCGGAAGTTCGACTTCACGGGCGAGCCCGAGCGGATGAAGGCCGAGATCGCGCAGTTCTCCGCGCGTGACGCGGCGCGCTACGACGACTTCATGGCGGCGCTCGAGCCCATCTACCGCGAGGGGATCCTCGGGGCGGGACGGCGCGCGTTCGGATCCCCCGCGGACCTCGTGCGCTTCCTGCCGCGGATGCTGCGCCTGCGCGCCGCGCTCCCTCTGTGGCGGTTCGTGTCCTCCTACTTCGAGCACCCGCGCATCCGTGAGACGTTCTCGTTCCACTCGCTGTTCATCGGGGGCGATCCCTTCCGGGTGCCCGCGATCTACGGCGCCCTCGTCTACCTCCAGGTGCTCGACGGGGTCTGGTACACGGACGGGGGTCTGTACCCGGTCGTCGAGGCGATGGCCCGGCCGCTGGACGTGCGCTGCGGAGACGGGGTGGAGCGAATCGAGACCTCCCGGGGGAGGGTCACGGGCGTGACGACGAGGGGAGGAGAGCACGTCCCCGCGGACATCGTGGTCTCGAACGCCGACGTGCTCGGGACCTGGGAGCTCCTGGGCCGCGAGCGCCCGCCCTTGCGCCGCCTCGCCCCGACGATGTCGTGCTTCCTGCTCTACCTCGGCACCCGCGAACCGTTCGCAGACCTCCTGCACCACACGCTGCTCGTGGGGCGCGACTACCGGGAGTTCATCACCGACGTCACGCGCCGGCGAAGGCTCCCCTCGACGTATTCGACCTACCTCCACGTCCCCTCGCGGACCGAGCGGGCGATGGCCGCCGGCGAGGGCGACTCGATCGCCGTACTGCTGCCCGTGCCCAACCTCCGCGCGGCGGTCGACTGGTCCGCAGAGGGCGACCGACTCCGCGACGGGCTCCTGCGCGACTTCGAGGAGACGTTCGGGCTCACGGGAATCGAGGCGTCGGTGACGGTGGAGCACCGGATGACCCCCGAGGACTTCCGCTCGGAGCTCGGGGCGGTGCAGGGCAACGCGTTCGCGCTGGAGCCCACCCTGCGGCAGTCCGCGTGGTTTCGCCAGCACAACCGCGACGGGCGGGTGCGCGGGCTCTACCACGTGGGCGGGGGGACGCATCCCGGCGCGGGCGTCCCCGGCGTGCTGCTCGGCGCCGAGGTGACCGCGGGACTCATCGTGGCGGACCATGCGCGCGACCGCGTCACGGCCTGACCTGAGCGCGCTGCGCGAGGCGCGGCGCACCACGCGGCGGGTGGCACGCACGTTCGCGCTGGCCTGCCGGCTGCTCCCGCGCGAGGTCCGCGACGACGTCTACCTGCTCTATCTCGTCTTCCGCACTCTCGACGACCTCGTGGACGACGGCGCCCCCGACGCCTCAGAACGGGTGGCGGCGGTGGAGCGGTGGTGCGCCTCGGGCGCCGTGGAGTCCCGCGAGGCGACGCTGCTCGCCGACCTCGCCCAGCGTCATGAGCTGCCGCGGGGGGCGCTCAGGGAGTTCTGCGTGGGGATGCGCGACGACCTCCGGGGGATCCCCGTCGCGACCGAGGAGGAGCTCGACGTCTACTGCTATCGCGTGGCCGGTACGGTCGGCGAGGTGATGGCCGCGGTGCTCGGGGTGAGCCGATCCAGCGCCCTGGCCCAGGCGGCGGCGCTGGGGATGGCGATGCAGCGCACGAACATCCTGCGCGACATCGACGAGGACCGCGCTTCGGGGCGCACCTACCTCCCGGAGGACACGCTGGTGCGCCTGGGGCCCGCCGAGCCGGGACTGCGGGAGGCGTTGCTGCGTGAGCAGATCGCCCGCGCGGACGCGCTCTACGACCAGGGCCTCGCGGGCGTCGACGCCCTCGTGCGCGGGCGCCGGGCGGTACGCGCCGCCGCCACGCTCTACCGCGAGATCCTGCGCCAGATCGAGCGCGACGGCTACGGCGCGCGGGCGGGGCGGGCGATGGTCCCGCGGCGACGCAAGCTGCTGCTGGCGGCCCGGACGAGCGCGGGGCGGGAGGTGGCACGGTGAGGTTCCGGGCCTCCTCCGCGCTGCTCGGGGCGCTGGCGGCGACCCAGGTCGCCTACGGGAAGGTCCCGGTGCTGCGGGGGCCGGCCGGAACCCGGGGGATCGTCGCGCTCATGCTCGCGACGTCGACCATGGACGCGGTGGAGGCGCGCGGGCGGAGGCGGGGGCTCGGGCTCGTGGGGCTCGCCGGCGGGCTGGGCTTCCTCGCCGAGCTCGTGGGGACGACGACGGGCAAGCCCTTCGGGCACTACGCCTACTCGGGCAAGCTCGGGCCGCGCGTGGGCGGGGTGCCCGTCCTCGCCGCGGCGGCGTGGGCGATGATGGCCCGCCCGGCGTGGGTCGTCGCCGGGCGGCTCGAGCGGCGCCCGGCCCGGCGGGCGCTGATCGCCGCCGGCGCGCTCACCGCCTGGGACGTGTTCCTCGACCCCCGCATGGTCCGCGAGGGCTACTGGCGCTGGCCGGGCGGAGGACGGTATGAGGATGTTCCCGCCTCGAACTTCCTGGGCTGGGCCGCGACGGGCGCGGGGGTGTTCGGTCTGTGGGCGCTGCTCGACCCGTGGGACGAGCCCGAGCTCAACGGGGGTACGGCGCTGGCCCTGTACGCCTGGACCTGGGGCGGGGAGACCTTCGCCAACGCGGCGCTGTGGGGCGAGCGGCGGGTCGCCCTCGCGGGGGGGACGGCGATGGGGGCGTTCGCGTTGCCGGCGCTGTTGAAGCGCTCGTGAGGGTCGCGGTCATCGGGGCGGGGGTGGGCGGCCTGGCCTGCGCGGTCGAGCTGGCGGGTGCGAGCGTCGATGTCGTCGTGCTCGAGGCGAACGCGGTGCCGGGAGGGAAGGTCGGGCGGCGTTTGGTCGGCCGGTTCACGTGGGACTCGGGGCCCTCGCTGCTGACGATGCCCTGGGTCTTCCGCGAGGCGCTCGGGGAGGACTGCCCGGAGCTCGAGGCCGTCGAGCCCGTGACGCGCTACGCCTTCGCCGACGGCTCGTCCTTCGACATGAGCGCGGACCGCGAGCGCGCGCGGGCGGCGCTCGAGGAGTGGTCGCCCGGCGCCGGCGACGACTGGCTGCGCTACCTCGCGGTGGTCGACGAGATGTGGCGTGCGGCGGCGCCGCTCCTCTCCGGCCCCCCGCCGTGGCCGCCCGAGCGCGGAGCGCCGGCCGGCGATCCGCGCGCGCTCCTCGCGGTCAGGCCCTGGCACACGCTGCGGTCACTGGCCGAAGCCACCCTGCGCGATCCCCGGCTGCGGCTCGTCGCCGAGCGCTCGGCCACCTATGCCGGGGCCGACCCCCGCCGCGCGCCCGCCGCGCTCGCCCTCGCGGGCTACGTGGAGCACGCCTTCGGGGCATGGCGCCCGCGCGGAGGGATGTACACGCTCGTCGAGGTGCTCGCCGCGCGCCTGGAGCGTCTCGGGGGCGAGCTGCGACTGGGTCTCCCCGTGGAGAAGGTCGTCGTCTCGAACCGGCGCGCGCGCGCCGTCCTCGCCGGGGGGGAGCGCATCGCGGTCGACGCCGTGGTCGGCGCCGTTGACACGCTGGCCTTCGCCCGGCTGCTCGGTCGCGTACCGGTGGCCCAGCGCGGCGAGCGCTCGCTCTCCGGGCTCGCGGTCATGCTCGGCCTCTCCGACGCCCCGGGAGACCGCGCCCACCACTCCGTCACCTTCCCCGGGGACTACGACGCCGAGTTCGACGACGTCTTCGTCGCCCGCCGGCCCGTCCGCGATCCGACCCTCTACGTCTCCACCCCCGCGGCCACCGCGGGCGGGCCCGAGGCGTGGTTCGTGCTCGTCAACGCCCCGAGCGGCACCCGGGGCGTGGACTGGGAGCACGAGGCCGACCGGGTCGTCGCGCGCCTCGGGGTGGCAGACCGGGTGGAGGCGCGCACGCTCCGCACCCCCGAGGACCTCGAGGCCGAGAGCGGCGCCGTGGGCGGCGCGATCTACGGCCGCGCGCCCCACGGCCGGCTCGGCACGCTGAACCGGCCGGGCAACCGCGTCCGCGGGCTGCCCAACGTGTGGGCGACCGGGGGGACCGTCCACCCCGGCGGGGGGCTGCCCCTCGTCGTGCTCGGAGGACGGCGCGTGGCGCGTCAGCTCGCCAGCGGGTCCTGACCGTCCCAGGTCCCGCGCGCCGCGAGGGGACGGAAGCGGGCGAACAGCTCCTCGGAGTACCAGGACTCCTCGCGCGTGCGCCGCATGACGTCGCGGTGGTCCGCGCGCGCGTAGGCGTAGGCCTGCACGTCCGCGAGCGAGCGCCAGAGCGAGAACGTCGCCTGCCGGGCCACCGGCCATTCACCGATCCCCACGGACGCGAGGAGCCCGGGGCGGCCGAGCAGGTCCTGCGCGGGAGGCGCGATCGAGGAGTAGAACGCCCGCAGCCGCCGCGGGCGGATCCTCGCGCGGGTGAGGATGGCCACCGGCGCGCCCGCGGGCAGCTCGCCGCGGGCGCCGGCCAGGGGGTCCGACCCGCCCCACGCACCGTGCGAGCGCACGGGTTCGAGCGGGAGGTGGTAGGCCTCGGCGGCCAGCGTCGCCCAGCGCGCGGCCACGGGCGACCCGCCCAGGAACTCCGCGAGCGCCTCGGGGCCCTCCCAGACGGCGAACAGCGCCCAGCGCCGGAGGTCGGCCGACAGCGTCATCGTCTGCCCGCGCCCCGTGCCCAGGAGCCTCCAGAACCGCAGCCCGGCGGTGCGCGAGAGCTCGGGACGATCCAGCCCCATGCGCGACAATCCCTCGGGCGCGTGGCGCCGCGGGTAGCGGATCAGGTGGAAGGAGGCGAGCACGGGTGGCGTTCATCTTGACCGCGCTGATCGGGTACCTCCTCGGCTCGCTGCCGCTCGCCCTGTGGTGGGCGCGGCGCTACGGGATCGACCTCTACGCCACAAGCGACGGGAACCCCGGGGCCTGGAACGCGCTCGAGCAGCTCGGCGGGCGGCGAGCGCTGCCCGCGTTCGTCGGGGACGGCGCGAAGGGGCTGGTCGCCGGCCTGGCCGGGCGGGCGCTCGGCCACGACGACGCCCACGCCTACGTCGGAGTGGGCGCGGCGATGCTCGGCCACTGCTTCCCGCTGTTCTCGCGCTTCCGCGGGGGCAAGGCGGTCATGACGTTCGCGGGTGGGGCGCTCGCGCTCTCGCTCGTCCCGGCGCTCATCTGCTACGCCGCGCTTGCCCTGGTGGGATGGGCGCGCGGGGCCGGCACGGGCGCCCGGGTCGCGGTGTTCGGGTTCCCGCTCGTCCAGGCGCCGTTCGACGGGCTGCACCGGGTCGCGTGGACGGGCGCGCTCATGTGCATCATCGGCCTGCGGTTCCTCGTGGGCCGTAGGTCCGCCCTCGCCAGGTCCGCGCGGGCCGGAGGGCCGAGAGCGTGAGCCGCAGCGCGCTGGCCGGGTCGGCGAGGGGGGAGAGCCAGAACGCCGGCCCGTGGCCGGGGTAGGACGGCGCGAAGGCGGGCAGGAGTGCGACGCGGACGGCGAGCAGGAGGCGGTCGAGCGGGCCGGCACGGCCGGTGAGCAGACGCAGGGGCGGCAGCGCGAGGACGAGCCAGACCGTGAGCAGGTCGAGCGCGAGCCCCGCCGGCGACGTCACGTCGACGAGGGCGAGCGAGCGGCCCCACTCGCGCCACGTCTCGCGCGCGCTCTCGTACATGCGCACGTCGAGCAGCTCCCCGCCATCGACGAAGGCGATCTGCCAGCCGGAGCGCGCGAGCGAGCGCGCCAGGGCGACGTCGTCGGTCATGTTCGCCCGGGCGCGCGCGAAGCCGCCGGCCGCCCTCAACGCGTCCCGGGACACCGCGACGCACTGGCCGTTGATCACCACCGAGGACGGTCGGGGGGCGGTCAGTCCGACCGGCCCGAAGCGGTAGGTCATGGTGCTCAGCAGCGAGGGGTGCAGGACCTGCTCGCCCGGCGTCTCGCACACGAAGCGCGCGGCGGCCGAGACGAGGTCGGCGCCCTCCTCGAGCACGGCGACGAGGGCACGCGCCAGCCCGGGGCGCGGCCGGGTGTCGGCGTCGAGGAAGGCGACCCAGTCGCTCCGGGCGGCCTCGAGCCCCTGCTGAAGCGCCCACGGCTTGCCCACCCAGCCGGGAGGCAGCGGGGCGCCGGGGACCACCCGCGCCCCGTGGGCCCGGGCGACCTCAGCGGTCGCGTCCGTGGAGCCGTCGTCGACCACGATCACCTCGGCGATGTCGGTGTCCTCGCGCAGCGGGGCGAGGCACGCGGGCAGCCGGGCCTCCTCGTCGCGGGCGGGGACGACGACCGACACGGTGCCCGAGGGGGCGGGCACGTCACGGGCGCTGAGCGCCGGACGCCGGACCCGGCCCCGCGCGAGGCGCGCGAGCACCGCGGCGGCGAACGGCACCTGCACGAGCGTGGTCCGGCGCACGGGCGCAGGGTAGAATCCGCCCCTTCGGAGGATTGATTGGCCAGTCAGCCAGGAGGCGGCGCGTGGACCTGAACGACACCCCGGACCAGGCGGAGTACCGCGCGCAGGTACGCGCGTGGCTCGAGGAGCACCGTGCCGAAGCGCCGCCCGCACGCGCCCGCGGCGACGAGGAGGGCGTCGACGAGCACCGCACGTGGCAGCGCAGGCTCGCCGAGGCCGGGCTCGCCGGGGTCACCTGGCCGGAGCAGTTCGGCGGCCGGGGGGCCGGCCCGCTCGAGCAGGTCATCGTCGGCCAGGAGATCGCCCGCGCCGGTCTTCCCGGCATCCTCGACGTGATCGGCGTGGGGATGCTCGGCCCGACGCTCATCGCCCACGGGACCGAGGAGCAGAAGGAACGCTACCTCGCCCCCATGCTCCACGCCGACGAGGTCTGGTGCCAGCTCTTCTCCGAGCCGGCGGCGGGATCGGACCTCGCCGGGATCCAGGCCCGGGCGGTGAGGCAGGACGACGGATCGTGGAAGCTCAACGGTCAGAAGGTGTGGACCACGAACGCCCACTTCGCCTCCTTCGGCCTCCTGCTCGCGCGCACGGACCCCGACGTGCCCAAGCACAAGGGGCTGACGATGTTCGTCGTCGGAATGGACGCCGCGGGCGTGACGATCCATGGCCTACGCCAGATCACCGGCGAGGCCGAGTTCAACGAGGTCTTCTTCGACGACGTGATCCTGGAGCCCGGCTCCGAGGTCGGCCCCGTCGACGGCGGCTGGGGCGTGGCGATGACCACGCTCATGTTCGAGCGCCTGACGATCGGCGGCGGCTCGGAGGGGATGGGCTACCGGGCCGACCGCTTCGCCACCGCGATCGCGAGCGACCCGACCGCCGCGGCCGATCCTGGCGTACGCGCCACGCTGGCCGAGGTGGCCACGGACCTCCTCGCGCTGCGCTTCACCTCCTACCGGCTGCTGACCACGCTCCAGCGCGGCGGGATCCCCGGCCCGGAGGCCGCGCTCGGGAAGGTCACCGCGGTCAACGCGGCGATCCGCGCGGGCGATCTCATCGCCGACGTGCTCGGTCCGGGCGCGCTCGTGGACGACGAGTGGTCCTACCTCATCTCCTTCCTCCCCGGCCTCAAGTCCGCGGGCGGGACCGAGGAGATCCTGCGCAACACCGTGGGCGAGCGCGTGCTCGGCCTGCCGCCCGAGCCCCGGCTGGACAAGGGCATCCCGTTCTCCGAATTGAGCTCCAAGCAGCGCGAAGGGGCGGTGGCCTAGCGATGGACTTCGAGCTGTCGGACGAGCAGGGCTTCCTCCAGGAGGCCGCGCGCGACGCCCTCGGGCGCGTGCAGACGGTCGCGGCGGCGCGGGCCGCGCTCGAGCGTGAGCCGCTGCCCGACCTGTGGGAGACGGCGACGACCGCGGGCTGGACCGGCCTGCTCGTCACCGAGGAGCGCGGCGGCGCCGGACTCGGGCCGCTCGAGGCGATGCTCGTGGCGGCCGAGGGCGGGCGGGTGCTCGCCTCCACCGGCCTGCTCGGGCACCTGCCCGCGTCGGCGCTCGTCTCCTCGGCGGCGGGGCAGGAGGCGCTCGCGGGCGAGCTGGCGAGCGGCGCCAAGCGCGCGGCCTACGTCCCCGCCAAGCCGGGGGACTGGTCGACCGACCCCGAGCGCGGGGCGCGACGGGGTGATGCCTTCACGCTGCGCGACGGCAAGCTCAGCGGCGCCGCGTACTGGGTGCCCGACGCGGCGGGGGCGGACGTGCTCGTGGCGGTGACGGGCGAGGGCCGTGCGGTCGTGGTGACCGCCCCGCCCGCGATCGAGCCGATCATCGCCTACGACGCCACGCATCCGCTCGGACACGTCGTGCTCGACGCGGTCGACGCGGTGGAGCTCGACGTCCCGGAAGACGCGGCGGCCGGCGCGTGGTGGCTGGCCCAGGCGCTGGTGGCCGCCGAGGCGCTCGGCGCGGTCGAGGAGTGCCTGCGCAGCTCGGTGGAGTACGCGAAGGAGCGCTACACGTTCGGGCGCGCGATCGGCTCCTACCAGGCGATCAAGCACGCGCTCGTCGAGGTGCTGCGGCGGATGGAGAACGCGCGCTCGCTCATCTACTACGCGGGGTGGGCGGGTGAGTTCGCGCCCGAGGAGTTCCCCCTGGGCGCGAGCGCCGCGCGGGTGGCGGCGAGCGACGCGTTCGACTTCGCCTCGCGCGAGGTCATCGCGGTGCACGGCGGCATCGGAGCGACGTGGGAGCACGACGCGCCGCTGTTCTTCCGCCGCGCCCAGCTCTCCCGCCGGCTCGTGGGCGGGAGCTCGGGCGCCAAGGAGGCCGTGGCCTCTGCCCTCCTCTCCGGGCACCCGGCCGCGACGGCCGACGTCGCCGCGACCGAGCTCGGCCAGGAGGGCGCCGCGGCGTCCGCCGCCGCTTGACGTGCGGCTTGGGCGGTCAGCCCGCCCAGATCCGTAGCTCGGTACAGGTGGCAAGGCGATCGAAATCCTGGTCGGCGTGCAGCAGCGGTGCGCCTGTCCGCACGCAGGGGGCAGCGATGAGGCAGTCGAGCGTCTTGCGGATGGTCACGCCGGCACGGCGGGCCGTGCGGTACAGCGAGGCGGCGAGCACGTAGTCCTCGAGGTCTCCGAGACGCAGGATCGGAAACGCGCGGAGATGGCGCTCGACCAGCCGCGCTTCCCGCTCGGAGCGCAGTCCCTGCAGGATCTCGGTGAGGATCACGTCGGTCAACGCGACCGGCTCGCCCGCCTCGATCAACTCCACGCAGCGCAGCGCAGGCGGCGCGGGAGCGTCGTTGAGCACGTCGACCCAGACGCTCGTGTCGACGACGATCACGCCCGGCGGCGACGGCTGTCGGCGAGGTCGCCCTCCCAACGAACGCGGCCACGCAGGTCGAGAACGCCGATCTGCCGGTGCCGAGCGACGAGCTCGCGGAGCGCCAGATCGACCGTTTCCCGCTTCGTTCGCGTCCCGAGAAGGCGCTGCGCCTCGTGCAGGACCTCGTCGTCGATGTCGATGTTCGTCCGCATACACCAAAGGCTACACCAAGCAGTGTGTAAGAGAGGAGGGCCGCCCGGGCCAGCGACGATGCGCTTGACGAGCGTCATGTTGCCGTCGGTGCCGGGAACCGAACGGGAGCACATCGCGCCCCGGCGGACCCGGGCGCCACAGCGGAGGTCGAGCGGCGCCCGGGGGCGGGTGGAAGACCACGATGTCGCCCACGGCGCCGCCGCCGCCACGCGTGGCGACACGGACTGCAACTTCCCGGCGCCATCGTGGTGCCGCCCCACGACAGTCTTCGTCCTCGGCGACAACGGGGGAACTCCGCCGACTCCCGCTTCTGGGGCCCGGTCCCCCAGGCCGCGATCATCGGCCACGCCGTCTTCCGCTACTGGCCCCTGTCGCGCTTCGGCACACTTCCGTAACACCTTCCGAACGCGCGGGGATCATTCGAGCGATGGCACCGCTGAAGCAGAAGGGGGATCTCGCGGAGATGATGGTCGCCGCGGATCTGCTCCGTCGTGGCCACAGGATCGCGTTCCCCCACGGCGAGGACTGGGACTACGACCTCATCGTCGAGCGCGCGGGCCAACTGGAGCGGGTGCAGGTCAAGTACGCGACTTCAGACGGCCGCGTGGTTCCCGTCCGCTGCTACGCCGTCTCGGTGACGAACGGTCGCGTCTGCAACACCAAGCACTACACGAGCGAGACCATCGACTGGATGGCGGTCTACGACGTGACCACCGACTGCTGCTACTACCTGCCCGCGAGCGAGCTCGGGGGCGGACGTTCGACCCTGCGCCTGCGCCTCACCCCGGCCCTCAGCGGTCGTCGTAAGGGGATCCGCAACGCCGTCGACTACCTTTCGATCTGATCCCTCGGGGGCGTGGTGCTAACGGGAACACATCGTCCTTGCACGGCGAAGTTGGGGGTTCGATTCCCCCCGCCTCCATCAGCGCCCCTCACGCCGCGTAGCGCTTCGCCGCCCGCTCCTGCGCCTTGGCCCGCTCGACCTCCCGGTCCTTCGGGGGCGCGGGGGAGACGAGCTCGGCGAGGAGCTCTGTCGTCACGCGGGTGATCTCCTCGACGGCGCGGTCGAACGCCGCCGCGTTGGCCTGCGACGGGCGGGTCGAGCCGCTGACCTTGCGGACGTACTGGAGCGCGGCGGCGCGGACCTCGTCGTCGGACGCGGGCGGCTCGAAGTTGTGGAGGGTGCGGATGTTGCGACACATGGGACCACCACGGTAACCCGCGCGGCCGGTAGGGTCGCGCCCGCGCATGAAGCTCGTCCTCGCCTACGTCCGCCACGAGGCCTTCGAGCCGATCCGCGCCGAGCTGCTCGCGCGCGGCTTCCCGTCGCTGAGCGTCGCCGAGGTGAAGGGCTCGAGGCGCCAGAAGGGGATCACCGAGCAGTACCGCGGCGCGACGCTCACGAACTTCCTGCGCCCGAAGGTGAAGATCGAGTGCGTCGTCGCCGATGAGGACTCCGACGTCATCGTCGACACGATCCTGCGCCACGCCCGCACGGGGAACGTCGGGGACGGGAAGGTGTTCGTAATGCCCGTCGAGGAGGCCTACCGCGTCCGCACCGGGGAGGCCGGCGAGCACGTCCTCCAGGCGCATCCGGGCGCGGTCACCAAGGGATGACCGGCACCCGCCGGGCGGAGATCTCCAACTACGACATCGTCGCGCACTGGTTCGGCCTCGCCGCCGACCGGCTGGGGCTCGCCGACGACCTGCGCGCGGTGCTCCAGTCCTCCTACCGGGAGGTACAGGTCCAGGTGCCCGTGAAGCTCTCCGACGGGCGCATCCACGTCTACCCCGGCTTCCGGGTGCAGCACAACGGCGCGCGCGGGCCGTACAAGGGCGGCGTCCGCTACCACCCCGAGGTCGACCTCGACGAGGTGCGCGCGCTCGCCTCGCTCATGACGTGGAAGACCGCGATCACGGGCATCCCGTTCGGGGGGCGAAGGGCGGGATCAACTGCCCGAGCGGGTAGCTCGAACGCGACGAGCTCCAGCGGATCACGCGCTCGTTCATATCGAAGATCGAGAAGGTGCTCGGCCCGACGCACGACATCCCGGCCCCCGACGTGGGGACGAACGCCCAGGTCATGGCATGGATGATGGACGAGTATGGGAGGCTCCACGGCCACACGCCGGCGATCGTGACGGGCAAGCCGATCGCGCTCGAGGGCTCCCACGGGCGCGAGGCGGCCACGGGACGCGGGCTCGTGTTCCTGTTCGGAGAGGCCGCACCCGCGCTGGGAATCCGAGTCTCCGAGGCGACGTTCGCCGTACAGGGCTTCGGGAACGTCGGCTCGTGGGCGGCGCGGATCCTCCAGGATCTCGGGGCGCGGATGGTCGGCGTGGCGGACGCCTCGGGCTCCCTGCGTGGCGAGCGGGGGATCGACGCGCACGCCCTGCGCCGCCACCTCGACGAGGGCGGGGATCTCGGCGACTACGTCCAGCAGGGGGTCGGGGCGGTGAGCACCGCGGAGTTCCTCGCGACGCCGTGCGACGCCTTCATTCCCGCGGCGCTGGGCGGGATGATCCACGCCGACAACGCCGACCTCCTCGGGTGCCGGATCGTCCTCGAGGGCGCGAACTCCCCGACGACGCCGCAGGCCGACGGGATCCTCACCGACAAGGGGATCGCCGTCGTGCCCGACGTGATGGCCAACGCCGGCGGGGTCGTCGTCTCGTACTTCGAGTGGGTGCAGAACCTCCAGCACTTCCGCTGGGACGAGCGGGAGGTCAACGACAAGCTCGGGGTGATCATGCGCCGGGCCCACGGCGAGGTCTCCGCCCGTGCCGAGCGCGACGGGGTGGCGCCGCGGATCGCCGGCTACGAGCTCGGGATCGAGCGCGTGGTCGAGGCGGCGCAAACGCGGGGCTACGTCTAGGCGTGGGGCCGCAGCGCGCGGATCCGGGCGAGCAGGGAGCCCGGTCCGTCGGACCCGTTCACCCGGATGCGCGGGAGCGCGTCGGGGTCGCTGCGTGGGGTCGCCCAACCCGAGACCTCCGTCGTGGCGCCCGCGTAGCCCGCGGTGCGCACCGCACGTTCGGCCGCGGGGTCGTAGCGCCCCGACGGATAGCAGAAGAAGTTCACCCCCTGGCCGAACGTGCGCCGCAGGAACGCGCGCGAGGCGACGAGCTCGTGGCGCAGCGTGCCGGGGGCGAGCGTGGTGAGGTCTAGGTGGTCCACGGTGTGCGAGTCGATCTCCCACCCCCGGCGGGCCAGGCGGGTGACCAGGGTCACGGGCAGGTTGCGCGGGCCGAGGTTGTGCAGGACGAGGTTGAGCACGCCGGGCCAGTGCCGGGCGGCGAGGACGGGCGCCGCGTGGGTCGCGTCGGAGAGGTAGCCGTCGTCGAAGGAGAGCACGAGCGGCTTCGGGGGCAGCGAGCCCCGCCCATGCCACGCCGCGAAGACCTCGCGCAGGGTCACGGCGTGGAAACCGGCGTGCCCGAGTGCCCGGACCTCGGCCGCAAACCGCCCGGGGGCCACCCAGAGCCCGGGAAGCGGCGTGCCGGGCGGGGGAGCGGAGACCACGTGGTACATGAGGATCGGCACCGCCGCGCGCCGCGCCTCGGCCGCGGGCAGGCGGGGCGTCCGGGCGGCGCGCGCCACGACGGGGTGCGCCGGTCGTGAGACGCGCCGGTCGCCCGCCGGGTGGTCTGGGCCCACCGCGTGCGCGATCAGGGCGACGACCGCGCCCACCACCGCGACCAGGGCGCCGAGCCCCGCGAGCGCGGGCCATCGCCGCCGCGGGCTCACCGGTGGCGACGCCGCGCGTTTCCCGCCGCTCCGGCGCGCTTCCCGCTCGCGCCGGCGGGCTTCGCGGTCGCGATCGGCGTCAACCGGCACGCCCACAGTCTGACGCGCCACGGGGTCGGATCCAAGCGATGGCGCGGGGAGGGCGCCCCACGCCGGGCGGCGAACCCGACCGTCCTTCAGTGGAGGTGGGCCTCGCCGGTGGCGAGCACGACGACCTGCCGGGTCTCACGCGCAGAGGCGAGCACCGTCCCGGGGGAGAGGGAGAGGGCGTCGGCGTCGTGGACGACCGCGAGGCCGTTGCCGGCCAGCGGTCCGTGAAGACGTCGAGCCAGGGGAGGTGGTGTGCGGCTATCCGTCGAAGTCGAAGTCGCGCGGCGGCTTCTGCTCGAACCAGAGCCGGTCGTGCTCCGGTGTCTCGGAGAGGAACTCCGGCGTCTGCTCGAGGACGTCCTCGCCCTCGGCGGGCTCGTCGCCGTCCTCCTCGGCGTCCTCGAACCCCCACTCCTCGGTCTCGCCCACGTCGACGGTCGCGGCGGGCACCGAGCCACCGGGCCCGTGGGCGGGGCCGACGGGCTCGAGCTCGTCGTCGTCCTCGTAGTCCTCGTCGTCGTACCCGTAGTCGTCGTCGGGCGCGCCGGCGGGCAGCGGCGAGAGCTCCGTGGCGGGCTCGAAGTCGTCCTCCGGCCCGAGCGCGAGAGGCTCAGCGTCCGACGAGGTGGGCTCGCGGCGCACGGGGCTAAGCGCCTCATGCTCCTCGCGGGACACCTCCCCGGCGTCCGCCCCCCGGCGGAGCTTGAGCTCGAGATGCTCGCGGATCGCGTCGTCGAGGAGACCCATGATCTGCCAGGAGGCTACCCAGCGGAAACGCGGCCAGCCGGGCGCGCCCCGCCTCTGAGGACCCGTTTCCTGCCGCTCCGCGCGGCCGGGTGGAGCGCCCCGGTCGGCGTGGCCCCCGAGCTCACCCCGCGACACGCCCCCGGCCTGCCGCGACCCCTCCTCGAGACGGTGACGCCGAGCGGGTCCCCGCTTCCCCGGCGCGGAAGCGGGATACAGTGGGCGGTCCTCGGGGCTATAGCTCAGTTGGGAGAGCGCCTGGATCGCACCCAGGAGGTCGGGGGTTCGAGTCCCCCTAGCTCCACTCCGAAGAAGGCCTGCACGTTCGCGGCTTTTTCTCTGCAGCATCCGCGCGTATCGCCGGTGATCGGGGCGTCGGAAGCGGGGGCGCTCGGTGGAGCCGCCTCGTCGGTCTAGGGCGACGAGCCGGCTTTGCCTCGGCAGTCACGGCCCGTCGCAACGCTCGAGGTCACCCTTCCGGGCAGCTCTCAACATCCTGCCGAGCGACGGAGCGCCCGGCAGATGGCGTCCATCTTCGCCGAGTCGAGCTTCGTGCGAACCTCGCCGCGGGCTACCAAGGCTCCTCGCGGATCGCCTCGCGTGCGTTGGCGAGAGCCCAATCGTCCTCTACCGCCGCCGCGTCATCCGCCTCGGCCCACTGCTCGACCGCCGCGCGCTCTCGCACGAGGCGCGCGAGCGCAGCTTCGACCTCGGGCTCGCTGAGATCGTCCACCAGCCGATGCGGCTTCTCGCGCGTGGTCACGGCATCAGAACGTGTCGGCCAACCCTGCGGCGTGGAGGGCGGGGCGGCGGGGTTTCCTTCGGGCCGATCGCTCACCCGAGCAGGCCGCGAATGTCGTCGGCGGTGAGGCTGCTTGCGAACAGGTCACCCTCGTCCATGACGCCGCTGAACAGCGCGGCCTTGCGGCGGGCGAGAGCGACGACCTTCTCCTCGATCGTGTCGCGCGCGATCACCCGGTAGACCATCACCGCGCGGGTTTGGCCGATACGGTGGGTGCGGTCGACCGCTTGGGCCTCGGTGGCGGGGTTCCACCACGGGTCAAGCAGGAAGCAGTAGTCGGCTTCGGCGAGGTTCAGGCCGAACCCCCCGGCCTTGAGGCTGATCAGGAACACCGGATCGGCGCCGTTCTTGAAGCGAGCGAGCACGCGATCGCGCCGGCGTGTGCGGCCATCGAGGTAGCAGTAGCCGATGCCCTCGTGGTCCAGGCGTTCGCGGACCTTGGTCAGGAACCCCGTGAACTGGCTGAACACGAGCGCCCGGTGGCCGCCGCCGACGACGTCGCCCAACTGCTCGACGAGCGCGCCCAGCTTGGCGCACGGCACGGCGTCGTGGCCGTCCTCGACCAGGCCCGGATGCAGGCTGAGCTGGCGCAGCAGCGTGATCGAGCGCAAGATCGTGAAGCGGTTGCGGTTGAAGTCGTCGATCAGGCCGAGGATCTTCTGCCGCTCGCGCTGCAGATGCGTGTCGTAGAGCTTGCGGTGGCGCGGATGCAGGTCCACGTCGAGGGTCTGCTCCTGCTTGGCCGGGAGGTCAGGGGCCACGAGCTCCTTGGTGCGGCGCTTGACGAGCGGCTTGATCCTGCGCCGCAGCCGCGCGAGGCACTCGGGATCGTCGCCGCGCTCGATCGGGCGCGCGTACTGCTCGGCGAACCGCTTCGGATCAGGGAACAGCCCGGGCGCGGTGATCGAAAGCAGCGACCACAGCTCCATCAGGTTGTTCTCCATCGGGGTGCCGGTGATCGCCAGCTTGAACGGCGCCGCGAGCTCACGCACGCAGCGGTACGTCTTGGCCTGGTGGTTCTTGACGTACTGCGCTTCGTCGAGGATCAGGCCGGCCCAGTCCACCGTGCGGTAGGCGTCGGCTTCGAGCCGGAACAGCGCGTACGTCGTGACCACGACGTCGGCCGCGGCGACCTCGTCGATCGTGCGGCCGGAACGCCCCAGTGTGTCGGTCACCGCGCCGACCCTGAGCCCGGGGGCGAACCGCGCCGCCTCCGCCACCCAGTTGGACACGACGCTGGTCGGGGCGACCACCAGGAACGGGCCGACGCTCGGGTCGCGGTCGCGGGCGTGGCAGATCAGCGCGAGCGTCTGCAGCGTCTTGCCGAGCCCCATGTCGTCGGCGAGGATCCCGCCGAGCTCGAGCTGCCACAGCGACGCCAGCCAGCCGAACCCGTCACGCTGGTACGGGCGCAGCTCCGCCGCCAGGGCCGGTGGCGGGTCGTGCTCGGCGACGGTCTCCATCTCGAGCAGCGCGCCGACCTGACGCTGCCACGCCTGCGCCTGCTCGGTCACGACGCCGAGCGCCGCGAACTCGGACCAGAGCCCGGACTGATAGCGGCTGATCCGCAGCGGCGCCGCCGTTGACTCTCCCAGCGCCCGGGCCTCCTCGATCAGCTGCCGCAACGCCTGCAGGCGCGGTGCGAGCAGCGAAAAGTGCGCGCCGTCTTCGAGCAGCATGTGCGATTCCCCGCTCGCGAGGGCCACGAACACCTCCGCGAACGCCAGCTCGCGACCGTCGAGGGTGAGCGTCACGCCGAGGTCGAACCAGTCGCGATCATCGGCGACCGCCGCGGTGGACACGCCGATCGTCAACGACTCGCCGACGTCGCGGTAATCCGGCGGCTGCCCGGTGACCTCGACGGCGACGCCGGCGTGCTGCGCCAGCCGCGGCAGCTCCTCGGTCGTCAGCCGCATGCTGTCGAGTCCGGTCAGCGAGACCGCCGGCGCGTCAGCGGGCCGTCCGGCGCCGTCGAGCAGGCCGTAGCGCTCCAGGCCCGTCCCGGTGAGGATGGTGTCGGCAAGGAGCGCGCGCTCAGCGACGAGATCGCGAAGGCCGGGGCCGTCCCCGTCGGTCGCAAGTCGCGCGCGCTGCGTGGTCTCGCCGACCTGATAGGCCCACTCCCACCCCAGCTCGACGGCATGCTCCGCGCCGTAGCTCGCACGCAGCACGAGCGCCGGCGCGGAGATCTCCGGCGGGGTGAACGACCCGTCCGACGACACGACCGTGGCCGCGTTGCGCAGCGCGGGGCAGAGCTCGTCGGTGAACCGCTGGAGCTCGCTTGCGGGAATCTCCAGGCGCTCGCCGTCGAGGACCATCTGCCGCAACCGCGGCGCCGCCGGCCTCGCGAGGCGCACCAGCCGCAGCCGCCAGCTCTCGGGACCGTGGCCGGCGGCGACGTCGGCGCGCTCGGCGCACACGACGCCGTGGCCGCTGGAACCAAGGAACCGCACCGGCTCGAGGCCCTCCGCGTCGACGCCGTCGACGCGGATCACCGCGGTCACGAGCGCCCCCCGGTCGCCCTGCCGCGTGACGTCGAGGAGCAACTCGCCGTGCTGATGGCCCCGCAGCTCGCCGAGCCCCGGGCGCGCGTGGACCAGCGTCAGCCCGAGCCGCGCCGCCTCGTCCAGCAGCGACCACAGCTGCCGACTGTCCCAGCCGCTGAGATCAAGCGCCCTGTCGGCACCGTAGTTGGAGTAGTAGCCCGGCCGCCCCTCGCGCGCGCGGTGCGCGGCGTACAGCTCGCGGGCCAGCGCCAGGTGGTCGGGGCGATACTCGCCGCTCTGAACGTGCCAGGAATCCAACCCGCTCCACGCCAGCGCGCCGTTGATCCAGCCGCCGCGGGCGCCAGGCCGCATCAGCCGCGCCATCAGCCGCGGCGCGCCGCGGCCCGCGACGCCGCCCGCGCGCAACGTCAGCTCGATCGCCAGCGGGTTGCCCGCCGCCTGCGGCGCCGGCCCGCCGATCAGCGCTCGCAGCGGCGTCTCCCACGACGGTGGCTGAACCTCGGCCGCGAGCTGGCGGGGGGGCCGCCGGCCACGCCCCGGCCGACGAGCGTCCCGGCTGTCGCTGGCCGCGATCACCAGCGCCGCGACGTGCTTGCAGTTGTAGCCCACCGGACAGGTGCACTGCCCGTCATCGAACGCCAGCGCCCCGCCAGCGCCTTCGGCGAAGAACGCGGCCGTGCTGTAGAGCGCGCCCTGGCCCACCACCGAGCCCGTCAACGTCTCGCCATCCGGATCCCACTCGATCGACACCACCCGGTCGCGGCGCGCGTAGACACGCCCGCGCCCGAAGGACCGCGATCCCACCGCCGCCTCGACCCGGGACAGGTCGACGTCACTCACATCGCTGGTCGCGGCGAGCACGAACCCAAAGTAACCGCCGCGCCGGACCGACACGCCGGCGAGGAACGCGTCACGGGCGCGGCGTCGGCCGTCGCCGAGGACGAGATCCGATGGACCCGCCAGGGCCACGGTTGAGCCGCGGGCCGCCCGGTGCCACCCTGGGCGGATGGAGGGCGACGCCGAGCGGCTCCTCGCGGCCCTGGAGCCGCACGTCCCCGATCCGCGGGTCCTCGCCGCGATCGCCCTCGTGCCGCGCACCGCGTTCGTCGCACCGGAGCTCGCCGGGCGCGTGTGGGAGAACGTGCCGCTGCCGATCGCCGAGGGCCAGACGATCTCCCAGCCGCTCGTGGTCGCCCGGATGCTCTCCCTCCTCGAGCTCGATCCGGGCGACCGGGTCCTCGACGTGGGCACGGGCTCGGGCTGGCACGCCGCGCTGCTCTCCCGGCTCGCCGGCGAGATCTGGGGCATCGAGCGCCACCCGGCGCTCGCCGTGCACGCCCGGGAGGCGCTCGCCGCGGCCGGGATCCAGGGCGTCCGGATCGTCTGCGACGACGGGACGCGCGGTCTCCCCGAGCAGGGGCCATGGGACGCGATCAACGTGGCCGCCGCCGCCCGGGAGGGGATCCCCCCGGCACTCGAACAGCAGCTCGCGCCAGGCGGGCGGCTCGTCGCGCCGGTCGGGACCGGCGACGCCCAGTCGCTCTGGCGCGTGCGGCGGACGCCCGACGGCGGACTGCACCGCGAGGAGCACGAGCCCGTGCGCTTCGTGCCGCTGGTCTCGTAGGAGCATGTGTCGCTTATCGCGACTGGGACCCGCCTCCGGCACCCCTAGCCCAGCCGGCGGCGCATGACCGCGACGGCCTCGGCGCTCTCGTCCACGAGCACGAAGCGCCGCCCGAGCGCGCGGCACACCGCCCCGAGCGTGCCCGAGCCGGCGAAGAGGTCGGCGCACCAGCCGCCCGGTCGCGAGGAGGCGGCGACGAGGCGGCGCAGGACCCCCTCGGGCTTCTGAGTCGGATAGCCCGTCTTCTCGCGGCCGTTGGTGGCGACGATCGTGTGCCAGAAGACGTCGGTCGGGAGCTTGCCCCGCGCGCGCTTCTCCGGGGTCACGAGGCCGGGGGCCATGTAGGGCTCGCGCTCGACCTCCGCGGCGTCGAAGTGGTGGGCGCCCGGGGTGCGGACGTAGACGAGGATCGTGTCGTGCTTGGCGGGCCAGCGGTCGCGCGGGCGCCCGCCGTAGTCGTAGGCCCAGATGATCTCGTTGAGGAACGCGTCCTCGCCGAAGAGCTCGTCGAGGAGCGGGCGGACCCGGTATGCCTCGCGGAAGTCGAGGTGGACGTAGAGGGTGCCGTGGGGGGCGAGCACCCGGCGCGCCTCCCCCAGGCGCGGGAGGAGGAAGCCGAGGTAGTCCGGGTGCGCATCGTCATAGGCGAGGCGACCGAGCTCCTCGGTGCGATACGCGCGCCCGCCGAAGCCCACGCGGGCGCCCTCGGGATCCGCCGACGTGCGCAGCGTCCGGCGCACGCGGGCCCGGCCGGTGTTGAACGGCGGGTCGAGATAGACGAGGTCGAACGCGCCGGTCGGCAGGTTCGGCGCCACCGCGAGGTTGTCGCCGTGGACGACGAGATCGTCGTCGAGGACGAGGGGGTCCGCGGCGGTGAGCCAGCGGGTCATCCCCGCAGGACACCGGGATGTGGGAGGGTGGGCACCATGACCATCATCCTGCGCCTGGGGAAGCGCCCGCTACGGCCGGGCTCCCCGCCGCCCGCCTGAGGGTCGGGCCGGAAGGAGAAGGCTAGGCTGACGCGGATGGCCCTCGGCTCCCGCAAGAGCTCCGGCACGACCGCTGCTGAGCCCAAATCCGCGCCCTCCCCGCCGGCCGCGCCCAAGCCCGCCCCCAGCGGCCTGCGCGACCCGGACACGATGATCCCCGCCCGCTCGCGGCGGGGTGGGGCCGAGTCGATCCTCGTCCGCCTCGTGGCGACCCTCGGCATCGTCGCGATCGGGGCGGCGCTCGGCGCGATCCTCACCTCCCAGGACGTCCCGGGCTGGATCGTCGGGCTCGTGGTCGCGGCGGTCTCCGTGGCCGTCGCCGCGGTGCTCTGGTCCTCGCGCCGCGTGTGACGGACGCGGTCCGCACCCCCGACGAGCGGCTCGAGGGCCTTCCGGACTTCGCTGGCTCAGACGGACTGGTCGCCCGCGCCCAGCACCGGCCGGCGAGCGGGCCGCGCCGAGCCTCGACCGCGTCGAGGAAGGATCCGGAGGAGGACGTGGTCTTCGTGGGACGCGCCATCGGCTGACCTAGAATCGCGCCCTATGGCGTCCCGGGAAGAGGAGAAGCGCCAGCGGCGCGAGGCGCGGCTCGCCGCCGAGCGCGAGGAAGCCGAGCGGGCCGAGCGCAGCCGCCGGCTGCGCGTGGGCGGGGGCCTCGCCCTCCTGGTGGTGATCGTGGTCGGCGTGGTCGTGGCGCTCGGCGCCGGAGGCGGCGGTCCGAAGCTCCCCGCCCCGAAGATCACGGACCTCAAGCCGGCGGCCGCGGCCGCGGGGTGCACGCTCGAGGACTATCCGAAGGAGTACGGCAGCGGCGGCACCCACGTCCCGGACACGACGAAGGTCAAGTACCGCACGAATCCGCCGGCGTTCGGAGACCACTACGACGTCCCGGCCCGGGACGGGGACTACGTCGACCGCGGGACGCCGGCGGCGGGGAACCTCGTGCATTCCCTCCAACACGGCCGCATCGAGGTGCAGTACCGACCGGGGCTGCCGCGGTCCGACATCCGCCGGCTCGAGGCCCTCTTCGACGAGAAGCCCGAGCTCACGCTCGTCTTCCAGAATGCGACGCGGATGAAGGACGATGTCGCCGTGGTCGCGTGGACCCACATCATGCGCTGCCCGAAGTTCACGCCCAAGTTCCTCGACGCGGCGCGCGCCTTCCGCGACAAGTACAAGCTGAAGGCGCCGGAGGTCATACCCCAGCCCGAGTAGGCGTGCACGGGCGCGCCCGGGGTCGCAACTCCCGCTCTGCTTCCCTGTTCGTACTTCCGGTGCGTCGCGCGCTCCTCGCTGTCTCCGTCGTCCTCGTCGCCCTCGCGTGGGTGGTCGCTCCCGCGTTCTCGCGCGGGAGCTGGGCTCCGCAGGCCGAGGACTGGGAGGCGTCGGTGCCGGTCGGCGCCCCCGCCACGGCCGCCCGGGTCGGTGAGGACGGTCCCCGGCTGCTGCCGCCCGTCCGCGCGCCCGGGCGCTTCGACCTCGTCGGGTTCCGCTGGCGCTCGCCGGACGCGGTGAAGATCGACATCCGGGTCCGCCGCGACGGGGGCGCATGGACGCGCTGGGCCCCCGCCGCGGGCGCCGCGGACCATGGTGCGCCACGGGCCAGCGATCCCGTCTGGGCCGGGGGCGCCGATGTCTACCAGCTCAGGGTCACCCGGGCCGTGCGCGGGCTGCGCGCGCACTTCGTCAACGTCACGGGCACCCGCACGGGAGCGGATCGACTCGAGACCCGGATGCGCGGCGCGGCGCGCTCCGCGTTCGTCGCCCTGCTGCCCGGCGTGGCGCACGCCCAGGCCGCTCCAGGCCCCCACGACGGGCGCCCGGCGATCGTGCCGCGCTCGGGCTGGGACCCGAACCACCAGTGCGACCCCACCCACGCCCCCGTGTACGGCCGGGTCGACATGGCCTTCGTCCACCACACGGTGAACCTCAACGCCTACGGGCCCGAGGACTCGGCCGGAATCGTGCTGGCGATCTGCCGCTACCACGAGCAGTCCAACGGCTGGTGGGACGTGGGCTACAACTTCCTCGTCGACCGCTACGGGCGGATCTTCGAGGGGCGCGCGGGAGGTGTGAGCCAGCCCGTCGTCGGCGCCCAGGCCCAGGGCTGGAACTCCGTGTCGACGGGCGTGTCGAGCATCGGCACCTTCGAGCGGGTCGGGCAGACCTCGGCCGGGCTGCGGGCGCTCGGCCGGGTGATCGGCTGGAAGCTCGCGCTCCACGGCGCGCCCCGGCGCGGAACGATCGTCGAGCGCTCGGGCGGAGGGTCGCTCAACCGCTACGTCGAGGGCAAGCGGGTGCGCTTCGCGCGGATCTCGGGCCACCGCGACGGCGACTCGACGGCGTGTCCGGGCAGCGCGCTCTACGCGCAGCTCCCCGAGATCCGCCGCCTCGCCGCGGCGGCCGCGGGTCCCGTGGTGCCGGTGGCCCGGCTGAGCCTCACGGCGACGCCGGCGGCGGTCACCGCCCGGCGGTCCGTCACGCTCTCGGGTCGCCTGGCCCTGCCGGCCGGCACGAGCCCCGCCGGGAGTCCGGGATCGGTGGCGATCGAGCGACCGGTCGGCCGCCGCTGGATCGGCGCGGGGGCCGCCGCGCTCGACGCGAACCTCGGTTGGAGCCTCCGGCTCCGCGTCGGCGCGCCGGGGCGTTACCGCGCCCGGGCCGGAAAGGTCGTCTCGCCGTCCGTGACCGTGCGGGTCCGCCCCGTGCTGACCCTGCGCGCCCGCCGGGCGCGGACCACGGGGATCCTGAGCGGGACGGTGCGGCCCACGGTGCGCCGCGTCGTGCTCGACTCCCGCCTGCGGGCGACCGGGCAGCTCCTGCGCCGGCGCTCGCTGCGGGTGCGCGCTGGGCGCTTCGGGGTGCGGGTCACGCTCGTGCGCGGCACGAGCTACGCGTTTCTCGCGCACACGGCGGCGACCGGGGAGCTCGCGGGCGCCCGCTCGCGCGGGGTCACGCTCCGCGGTTAGGCGCGCGCCCGGTCCGGCCGCGCGGATAGCCTCTCGCGACTGTGACCTCCCAGGGAGAGCCGGTTGCCGCGCGGCCGAGCGAACCCGAGCTGGCGGCTGGCTTCCGTAAGGACCGGGCGGACGAGGCGTTCCTCAAGGAGTTCAATACGGCGCTGATCCGCTTCGAAGAGGAGCGCTATCGCAGCCTCTCCGAGGAGCTGCCGACGGTGCACGTGATCGGAACGCCGCGCTCGGGCACCACTCTGCTGTACCAGTTGGTCGCCAGCGGCCTGGACGTCGGGGCGGTCACCAACCTGGTCGCCGCCTTCTGGCGGGCCCCGGTCACCGGCCTTCGCCTCGCCCGCAAGCTCGGCGTGGACCACGTCGAGTCCGGTTTTTGCTCGGACTTCGGGCGCACCCGGGGCATTCACGAGCCGCACGAGTTCGGTTACTTCTGGAACCACCATCTGCGGTATCCCGACCTCGTCCAGCGCGAACGCCGCCACGGGGAAGCCATCGACTGGGTGCGTCTGGCGCAAGTGATCCGCAACATGGCCGACGTGGCCGGCCGGCCGATGAGCTTCAAGCCGATGCTCCTCGTCTGGCACCTGGAGGAGATGGTCGAGGCGATGCCCCGCACGTGCTACGCGTGGATCCGCCGGGACCGGCGGGCAACGGCTCTCTCGCTGCTGGGGATGCGCCGCTCGTTGTTCGGCTCGGAGGCGACGTGGGCGTCGCTGCGTCCCAGACCGCTCACCGACCAACCGCCCCTGGCTGACGAGCCTGCGTGGCGCCAGGTCGCTGCCCAGGTGGTGCTGCTGGAGAGGACGATCGCCGATGCCGCGCGTCGGCTCGGCCCCGAGCGCCTGGTCGAGCTGACCTACGACGAAGTGTGCGCGAACCCGAGGGGAGCGCTTGAGCAGACCCGCGCCCTCATCGGCGCCCAGGGCTACCTCCCCGACCTTCTCACCGCGGATCTGACTCCGTTTGCCCCCCAGCGAAACGAGCAGCTCGAGGCTGAGTACGGCGAGCGGGTCAGCGCCGCCCTTGCGCACTACGAGGAGCTGTACGAGTTCGCGGAATGACCTCTCCATCGCCTATCGGAGAAATTCACGCCCCGCTGATCAATACCAACGAGCCGGAGGCGCTCGTGGTCGAGGTATCGCTGGTCCCCTACTCGAAGATCACGCGGGGCGAGCATCTCGTCACGCTGGAGACCAGCAAGGCGACATACGACGTCGAGTCCGAGTACGACGGCTTCGTGGGGCCGGTGACGATCACGGTCGGCAGCAGGGTCACGGCCGGAGATCTGATCTGCGAAGTGTTCACCGATCCCCCCGCCAGGACCGCCGCGACGGGCGACCCTCCCCCTGCGACGCCGAATCGACGCTTTACGCAGAAGGCGGCCCGCCTCGCCGTCGAGCTGGGCGTTGACATCACCCGTTTCCCGCCAACCGGCTTCGTGACCGAGGAGGCCGTGCGCGCGGCCGCGGGCGCGGCGGCGCCTGTCGACATCGCGCGCGTTCGAGCGGCGAGCGGGAAGCAGGCGATCGTTCTGTTCGGGGGCGGGGGGCTCGCCAGGGCACTGATCGACCTGGTACGCGCGGGGGACGACTTCGAGGTCATCGGCATCGTCGATGACGACCGCAAGCCGGGCACCGAGGTGCTCGGCGTCCGGGTTCTCGGGGGCCGGGCTTTCCTGGATCCCCTCGCTCGGGCCGGGCTGTGCTACGCCGCCAACGCCGTCGGGGCAGTAGGACGGATTCGGGCACGAAGCGACGTCAGTGCGCTGATCACCGCCGCCGGCCTGCGCGAACCGGTGCTGATCGAGCCCACCGCATCCGTCGCGGCCTCAGCCGACCTGGCCTTAGGTGTCCAGGTGTTCGCCCAGGCCGTGGTCTCGTCGGCCGCGGTGGTCGGCTCGCACACGATCATCAACTCGGGCGCCATCGTTTCGCACGACTGCCGGGTCGGCGCCAACTCCCACATCGCCCCAGGCGCGATCCTGGCCGGCCACGTGACGGTGGGCGACGGAGTCCTGGTGGGGATGGGCGTGACCGCGCCGATCGGCGTGACGATCCGCGACGGGGCGCTCGTCGGCAATGGCGCGACGCTCCGCGGCGACGTTCCGGCAAACAGCGTGGTCGCTGCCGGCTCGCTCTGGCCGCCGGACTGAGCCGCCTCAGGCGCTTACTCCCGCCGAAGCGCCAGCACGGCGGCAACCACGTCGTCAACCGAGGGCAGCGCCGACCGCTCAAGCGCCGGGGCTCCGGGAACGATGCCGTCGACCGCGGCCACGCGCCGAGGGGAGGTCCGCAGGAGGTCCCATGCCTGCTCGGTGACCTGCGCGATCACCTCGGCACCGATGCCGCCCGTGAGGCCGCCCTCCTCGGCGGTCACCAATGCGCCCGTCCGCGCGAGCGACTCGAGCACGGGATCGAGATCGAGCGGGAGCAGCGCGCTCAACACGACGACCTCGCAGAACACCTCATGCTCCAGGATGAGATCGGTGACGGCCTGCATCACGATGGGCAGCATCCCTCCATAGGTCACGACGGTGGCCGCTGCGGGGGCGAACTCGCTGCCCGAGAGCGTCAGGGCGGGATAGGGAGACACCGTCTCGCGGACTCGCATCGCGCCGATATAGCCACCACTCGGGCGCTCGTTAAGGCGACCGTACATCGTCTTGTTCTCGACGAAGAACACCGGCTCCTCGTCGTCGACGGCAGCTTCCAGTACTCCTCCCACGTCGTGGTACTCGCTCGTGGCGATCATGCGGATGTTGGGCACCCCCATCAACAGCTTCTCGAGCGACTGGCTGTGAGTGGGGCCATAGCCCCGGTGGCCTCCCATGGGCATCCGCACCACCAAAGGAAGTGTCACCTGGTCGTCGTACATCTGTCGGAACTTCGAGATGCCGTTGACGATCTGATCGAACCCGAGTGTGACAAAGTCGCCGAACATGATTTCGAGCACGGGCCGCAACCCTCGCATCGCCATCCCGGCCGCGACCCCGAACAATGACGCCTCGCTGATCGGAGTGGTGATGACCCGCTCCGGCCATCGTGTACTGAGGCCCTTGCTGACCTTAAACGCGCCGCCATACGGGTCGAGGAGGTCCTCTCCGATCAGGTACACGTCGTCCCGACGCTCGAGCGTGCGGGCCAGGGCCATGTTCAGCTCCTCCGCGCAGCGACGTGTCATGCCTGCAGGAGGCCGGCCGCGGGGGCCGCGAGCGCGACATCGCGAGCCTCGGCGACTCGCCGCTCGGTGGCTTCGGCGATTGCTCTCGTCCGGGCCGGATCGAGGCGGTCGGCGATCACCAGGAGCGGGTCATGCGCACGCCGCTCGGCGATCTCGGTGGCGTCGCGCATCTCGTCGCCCTTGCTGTGGGAGGCGAAGCGATAGGTATCGAGCACGAGGAATGACGGCCGGCCCAAGGTCCGCACGCGGCCGATCGCTCGGCCTGCCTCGTGATGGATCTGCTCGACATCGGTGGTGTCCAGTTGTGCGGTCCGGATCCCGAACGCCGCTCCGCGGTCGCTGATCGAACCCGCCATCTGGAGCTCCGTCGGAGTGGACTGTGCATAGTGGTTGTTCTCGACCACGAACATGATCGGGAGGCTCCAGAGCGCGGCGAGGTTGAGGCTCTCGTAGACCACCCCCTGGCCGAGGGTGCCGTCACCGAGGAAGACCACCACGACCGCGCCTGAACCTTGGAGCTTCTCGGCCAGCGCCATTCCGGTGGCCACGGGCACAATTGAACCCTGGACGCCATTCGTGTAGAAATTTTCGCGGCAGAGGTGCTGGCTGCCGCCCTTACCCCCGCAAATCCCCGTCGTTCGTCCCAGCACCTCGGCGAAGAGGCCGATCAGGTCATCGGTGAACGCCAGGTAGTGACCGTGACACCGATGATTGCTGAAGATCACATCCCGCTCAGGACACAGGTGAGCTGTGATGCCAACGGCCCCGGCCTCCTGGCCGATGTACGTATGAGTCGTCCCCACCAGCTCGCCGGCGGAGTACAGCTCGAGCAGCGTTTCCTCGAAGCGCCGGATCACGAGCATCTGCTCGTACAGGTGATGGAGGTCCGTCACGGTGGACAGCATAGGTTTCGTCTCCGTGAGGACCGTGGTCAGCGGTCCCAACCCCCCGTCGCGCCCTTGTAGATCCCCTCGGAGCGGGCGAGCATGGTCGGGGTGCGTGCGAGGATCCTCAGGTCGAGCGCGAGCGAGCGGTGCTCGACGTAGAAGACGTCGAGCTCGATGCGCTCCGACCACGGCAGGGAGGCGCGACCGTTGACCTGCGCCCAGCCCGTGATGCCGGGTGGGACCTCGAGGCGCCGGCGCTGGTGGGGGGTGTACTGGTCGACCTGGACCTGGAGGGTGGGGCGGGGGCCGACGATCGACATCTCCCCGCGCACGACATTCCACAGGTTGGGCAGCTCGTCGAGCGACGTGCGGCGCAGGAAGCGGCCCATCCGGGTGATGCGGTCGTCGCCCTCCTGGAGCGCGAGGCCGGCACCCGTGAACTCCGCGCCCCGGACCATCGTGCGCAGCTTGTAGATCGCGAACGGCCGCCCGTCCTTCCCCACCCGCCGCTGGGTGTAGATGGGATGTCCGGGGGACTCGAGGCGCACGAGCGCGGCGAGGATCGCCACGACCGGCGCGGAGACGATCACCGCCGGGACACCGATCAGGAGGTCGAGCGCACGCTTGCGCCTCACCGCGTCCCCTCCGCCGGCTCCCATCCCGCCCGCGTGCCGTGGCGGAGATGGTCGAGGAGGCCGCAGGCGATCGCCGCCGTGGTCAGTACGTAGTACCGGGCGACGAGGAGCGGGCGGCGCGGCCAGCGGACGGCGGCGGCCGCCGCGCCGAGGAGCGCGACCTGCGCCGCGGCGGCGACGGCGTAGAGCCGGCGCCGCGGCGCGAGGACGAGCGCGCTCACCAGCGCCGCCGCGTGCAGGAAGGGGGTCGCGTAGCGCAGAAGCCGGTGGGAGACGAGGAACAGGCCGTACAGCGGGCCCGCCCCCCGCGGGTCGAGCAGCCCGCCGTGCAGGACGATCGCCCAGGTGTGGTCCATCATCCGCCGCTTGCGGGCCCACTCGCCCTCCACCGAGGGGACCATCTTCTCCGTCGCCCGGGCATCGGGGACGTCGACGGCGAGCTTCCCCCGCTTCACGAGCACGTGGGGCAGGGCGAGATCGTGGCCCATCACCGGGTCGACCTCGACGTAGTCGGCCCGCCGCACCGCGTAGATCGCCCCGTTGCCCGCGGTGAGCGACGCCAGCGCCGACTCCCGCGCCCGGAGCGCCATGTCGTAGCGCCAGTAGAGGCCCTCCTGGTTCGTCCCGGGCGGGTGGGACGAATTCACGAACGCCACGCGGCCCGCGGCGTAGGCGACCCGCGGGTCGGCGAAGGGAGCGAGCAGGGCACGCAGGGCCCCGGGCTCCCACCGCGCGTTGGCGTCGGAGAACGCGACGATCTCGCCGCGCGCCGCGCGCACGCCGGCGTCCTGGGCGCGGACCTTCCCGCCCCGGAGCAGCTCGAGGACGAGGTCCGCCCCCGCCTCCCGCGCCCGTTGAGGTGTCGCATCGGGGGATCCGTCGCAGGCGACGATCACCTCGGCGGGGAGGTCGAGCGCCCGGAGGTTCTCCACCCGCCGCGCGATGACGTCCTCCTCGGCGTAGGCGGCGACGACGATCGTGACCGAGGGCGGCGTCGCGGCCGGCGGCGGGGCGGGGCGGCCGGGCAGGAGGCGTCCGAGCAGCGCGAGCAGCGCGCCGTACCCGGCCTGGGTGTAGACGAGCAGGAGGGAGGAGAGCCAGAACAGGGCGGGCACGGGCGGCTATTGAAGCGACTCGTAGAGCGCGAGGGTCCGCGCGGCGATCGCGTCCCACCCGTACTCCTCGGTGGCGGCGCGCGCGGCGGCCGCGCCGAGCCCCGCGCGGCGCGCCGGGTCGGCGAGGAGCGAGCCGAGCGCCGCGCGCAGGGCGGCGGCATCCCCCGCGGGCACGTGCTCGGCCGCCGTGACCTCCCCGAAGCCGCCCGCGTCGGAGAGCAGCAGCGGCGTGCCGAAGGCGAGCGCCGTGAAGAGCACACCCGACTGGTCGATCTCGCGGTAGGGCAGCACGGCGAGGTCGGCCCGGCGGAACAGGGCGGCGGCCTCGGCGTCGGAGACGAAGCGGGTCACCGCGCGCACGTTCTCCGCGAGCGCGGGCAGCGTGACCCCGAGCGGGCGCCCGACGATCCACAGCTCGGCCTCCCACGCCGGGTCCCACGCCTCCAGCAGCACGTCGAGCCCCTTGTACGGGCGCAGGAGCCCGAAGAACAGGACGACGGGACGGCCGGGCTCGGGGAGCGGCAGCAGCGCGGGCTCCACGCGGGTCAACGCGTCGAGCGCGCCGTGGGGGATGACGTGGACCTTCTCCCCGGGCATCCCGACCTCCTCGAGCAGCCGGCGGCGGCCGTGCTCGGAATGGACGACGACCGCGTCCATCCGGCCGTAGAGCGCGCGCTGACCGCGCAGGGCACCCGGCCGCGGCGCGAGCGGCAGGACGTCGTGGGCGGTGAGCACGAGCGGCTTCCCGCGCGGGAGCAGGTGGACGTCGAGCGCCGGCACGGCCAGCCACTGGAAGTGGACGACGTCGGCGCGCCGCGCGCCCCGACGCAGGGCCAGCATCCCGGGCACGTGCTGGGCGAGGCGGGCGGGCAGCCGCAGGGGGCCGGGGGCGGCACGCCGGTAGAAGAGCTCGGAGCGCGCGTAGCCCTCGGGCGCGGAGACCTCGCCGTGGCGGAAGGGGCTCGTGATCAGCTCGACCTCCGCCCCGGCGCGGGCGAGCGCCGCAGCGAGCGCGTGATCGTAGGGCGGCGTGTAGGCCGCAGGGTCGGCGAGGAGTACGCGCACGGGTGCCCAGGGCATAGTGAACGTCTTCAATGGGCGTCGAGGTCTCCTTCTGCGTGGTCAACACCGAGCAGCGCGAGCTGCTCGAGCGCTGCCTCGACGCGCTCACGGCCGAGCGCGACGCGCTCCCGTGGGCGACCGAGGTGCTCGTGCTCGACAACGCCTCGACCGACGGCTCGGTCGGGCTCGCCCGCCAGCACCGCGCGGTCACCGAGGTGATCGCCCGCGAGCAGCGCCGCGGCAAGGCCGAGAACGACACGGCGCTGCTCCAGCGCTCCCGCGGGCGCTTCTGCCTCCTGCTCAACGAGGACTCCGAGGTGCTGCCGGGGGCCACGCTGGCGCTCCACGCCGCGCTGGTCGAGCACGAGAAGGCGGCCGCGGCCGGCGCGATGATCCTCCGCCCCGACGGGACCCAGCAGCCCAGCGCCTGGCGCTTCCCCGGCCCGCGAACGGCCTTCGTGGGCGCGCTGTTCCTCCACCGCCGCTTCACCGTGCAGAGCCGGGGCGAGGGGCGGCGCGAGGTCGACTGGGCGCAGTCGGCCGCGCTGCTGGTGCGCCGCGAAGCCGCCTCGCGGGTCGACTGGCTCGATCCCGCGTTCTTCGTCTACTCCGACGAGGTGGACTTCTGCAAGCGCCTCCGCGACGCGGGCTGGGCCGTGCTCTACGTGCCGGGAGCAAGGGCGATCCACCACGAGCAGCTCTCCGCGGGGACGATCCCGGAACGGCGGATCGTCGAGCTCTCACGCAACCGCGACCGCTACATGCGCAAGCACCACGGCGCCCCCGCCGCGACGGCGGTCCGCCTGCTCACGGCGTGGACCTACGCGCTGCGCTCGCTCGCCGCGGTCGTCCTCCCGGGGCACGACCCCCGCCGCTACTGGCGCCACGTCACCGCCACGCTGTTCCCCGCCCGGGGCGAGGGATTGCGCGAGGCGGCGTACGAGTACAACCGCGGAGGGAGACGACTGTGAGCTGCTGTAGGTTCGCGCCATGAGCACGCCTCACCCTCGCTGGATCCAATCGCTGGTCCTCTCCGTCCTTCTCTTCGCAGCGATGGCCGCCGACGCCTCCGCGGGCCCGCGGCCCGCCCCGTGGTCGGTCATGCGCTCCGCGATGCACCGCACGTACGAGCTCGGCCCCGGCGCCGGCCCGGGCTTCGGCTCAGTGGGCAGCCGTACGGTGGTCTCCGACGGACGGGGCGGCTCACTCACCGCGATCGTCGGCCTCCGCAGGCCGAGCGCGGACGGGAAGGGACAACTCGTCTTCTTCTTCCACAACCGGCGCTTCCTGGGCTGGGACGCGCGCCGGACGAGCATCGCGATCTACCCGCCACGCGCCGCAGGGCCCCGCCGGTTCTCGATCCGCTACGTCCACTACGCGCGCAACGACGCGCTCTGCTGCCCCAGCCTGCGGCCGGTGACGATCCGCTACCGGTGGACGGGCTCGCGCATCGTCGGGAGCCGCCGTCCGCCGAACCTCGGCAGCCGGGTCCGGCTGCGGCGCTCCTAGGCGCCCGTGAGCTCCGAGATCGACTTGCTCTCGTAGACCTTCCCCGGCGTGCCACCCAGCGCGAGCAGGCGCAGGCCGTCGGGTCCGGAGATGATCTTCCGGGTCTCGGCCGGGCCGACGCGGACCATGACCTCCGGTGTGAGCGCGAGCTCCTCGCCACCGACCCGGAGCGCGCCCGAGCCGCGGAGCACGGCGAAGACCTCCTCCTGGCCGTCGGCGGCGTGCTCGTGCTCGGGGTGGCCGGTCGCGTCCGGCGGGAAGTCGAGGATCTGGAGGCCGAAGGAGGTGACGCCGAGCTCGGCGCGGGCCTTCTTGAAGCCGCCGCGGAAGCCCGCTTCCATGTCGTCGATGCGCTTCAGCGTGTAATCGGCCATGGCCGCACCCTAGGGGTGCCGGAGGCGGCCAAATGGCCGCCGGAGGCGGGTCCCCAGTCGCGATAAGCGACACATGCGCTCAGGGCGCAGGCGGAGCAGCGCGGCCCGCTCCGGCGGGCGGAGGAACCCGGTGGCGATGAGCAGCGGTCCGATGAGCAGCGCCGCCGCCGCGCGCGAGAGCAGGCCCGCGGCGCCGGAGGTGGGCAGCAGCAGCTCGCCGAGCACGGCGACCCCGCCGCACACCCCCACGGCGTGCAGGAGACGGCGCCACTCGAACGAGACGGGAAACAGGCGGCGGGTGAGCAGGTGCAGCACCGCGAGCAGCACGAGGTAGGCGCCGCACAGTGCCATCCCCGCCCCCGCCGCCCCGTGCGCCGGGACGAGCACCGCGAGGAGCGCGACGTTCACCACGAGGCCGGCCAGGGCCGCGGGGAAGTTGCGCGTCGTCACCTTCGCCCGCCCCGCCACCGCCACGAGGACGAGCACGAGGCCGTAGAGCGCCCAGCCCAGGGCCACCCACGGCAGCGCGCGGTGCGCGCCGAAGAACGACGGCGCCGCGAGCAGCCGCACGACCCACCGCCCGAGCAGGGCGAGCCCGGCCACCACCCACCCCGTCGCCGCCACGTAGTACGTGGCCACGAGCGCGTAGAGCCGCGCGGCGTCCGTGTCGTCGCGCACGGAGTACGCGAGGGGGGGCCACGCGTACTGGAAGGCGCGCACGGAGAACACCACGACTCCCGCGAGCTTCACCGCGAGCGAGTAGAGGCCCGCGGCGGCGGGCGAGCGCATGTGGAAGAGCCAGTAGCGGTCGACGAGGTTCAGCGCGAAGACCGACGCGTCGGCGGGGACGGTCGGCCCGCCAAAGGCGAGCAGGCGGCGCAGCGGCACCGACAGCGAGGCGGGCACGGCGAACAGGCGCCGGCGCTGGAACGCCCACAGCCCGACGAGCACCAGGGCCGAGGCCCCGTAGTTGCCGAGCAGCAGGCCCTCGGCGCCGCGGTCGAGCCCCACGACGAGCACGAGGGTCGCGACGATCGTCAGCGCGACGTTGACGAGCGAGGCTGTGGCGTACGTGCGCGCCCGCTCCTCCACCCGCAGCAGGGCGTAGGCGAGCTCGAGGTTCGTGAACGCCCACAGCCCGAGCACGGCGGCGAGGAAGGTGGGCGTGTCACGCCGCTCGAGGATCGCGGACGAGAGCGGCCCGGCGAAGGCCGCGGCCACGGCGGCGAGCACGGAGGTCGTCACCAGCAGGAATCCGAACGAGCGCCGGGCCAGCGCGTCGCGCTCCCGAGGATCCTCCGTCTCGTACCAGAAGCGCACGAACGCCTCCCCGATCCCCAGCCGCACGAGGATGGACACGAAGATCACCGCGGTGGCCAGCAGCTCGGCCACGCCGTAGTCGGACTTCGTCAGGTGCCGGGTGTAGACCGGCAGCAGCCCGAGGGCGAGGAACTTCGAGACGATGTCGGCGAGCTGGTAGGCGGCCGCCGTGGTCAGCAGCCGCTTCAGGTACCCGGCCATCGCTCGGCGACGCTAGCGTCCGCCCTCCCGTGGCCGAACCGCTCATGGTGCTGCTCCTGCCCGCCCCGCTGGAGCGCTTCATCCTCCGCGAGACCGCCCGGGACCTCCTGCGCGCCCCCGGCGTGATCGCCCTCGAGCCGCCGCGCGTGCGCTACGGCGCCCTGGGGCGGCTTCCCCCGGAGATCACCCGCGCGATCGCGGCGAGGCAGGCCAAGCGGATGCGCCTGCCCGGCCTCGTCGCCGCCGTGCTCATGTTCCATCCGCTCCAGCTCCCGCTCGCCGAAGCGCTCCTGGCGCGGTACCCCGACGCGGTGCTCTGGTACGCGCGCTGGGACCGCTACGAGGAAGCCTACGACGCCTCGCCGGCGTTGCGCGCCCGGCTGGCCGACCTGCATGCGCGGGCCGCGGAGCGGGCCGACTGGGTGTGGGCGGTGTCCGACGAGCTCGTCCGGCTCGAGCGCGCGGCGGGGCGCGAGGCAGAGCTCCTCGTCCCCGCCCACGACGAGTTCCTCGCGGTGGCGCCGGGCGCTCCCGCCGCCGTCTCGCTCGGGCACCTGGGCTGGCGCACGGACTGGGCGCTGGTCCGTTCCCTGGCCGAGCGCCTGCAGGATCTCACCCTGCTGCTCGTGGGCGAGGTGCACCCCGACGAGATGCAGGGCGACGCCGACTTCGCGGCCTGCCGCGAGCTGCCCGGGCTCGTGTGGCTCGGCCGGCTCGGCGACGCGGGCGCGGCGCGGGTGGCGGCCCGGGCCGACGTGGGGATCGTCCCCTTCCGGGCCGAGCCGTTCAACGACGCGGGGCTGCCCCAGCGGATCGTGAAGTGCGCGCGCCAGGGCCGCCGCACGCTCGCCCCCGACCTCGCGGGGGTGCGGACCCTCGCGCGGGCCGTCACCGTCTGCCCCACCCTCGAGGACTGGGAGCGGGAGCTGCGCGCGGCGGCGGGGTCACCACCGGACGAGAAGCTCCAGGAGTGGGCTCTCGCCCAGACCGCCGCGGCCCAGAACGCGCCGCTGTGGGCGCGCCTGCGGGCCGCGGGGGTCAGCCCTCCGCGTCCTCGCTGATCTGCCAGACCGCGGACAGGCGGGGGCCGGCGGAGGTGCGGTCGACCTCGGCCCACGCCGAGCCGGAGAATCCCGTCGCATGGCCGAGGATCACGCGGAGGACCTCGCGGGCCTGGGGATGCTCGGCGTCGCCGCTGGGCGAGGCGTGGGCGACGGAGACGACCGCGAACGTGTCGGCGTCGTAGCGGGAGATGAGCGTGGAGGCGACCCGGTTGACGCCGGTGGGCGACGCGAGGGCGCCCGCCACGTCGGCGAGGTCGAGCAGCCGCTGCTCGCCTCCGGTCCACGCAACCGCGAAGGGCTCGATCACCGCGTCGGGCGTGGCGAGGGCGTCCACGCGCTCGTGGGCCAGGGCCCGGGCGACCTCGAGCATCGCCTCGAGGCGCGCGATGATCTGCCGCTCCTCCTCGCTCACGTGAGGAGGGATACGCGATCGGGTGCGAGGGGGATGATCCGCCGCGGGTTCGGGGCGAGAACCTTCACGCGCAGCGTCCCTGGGCGGTGAACGCTCCGCGCCGGGCGAGGATGGGCACGCCGGGGTCGAGCACGTCGGTGGCGGCGCGGACCCCGGCCGCCCGGCCGAAGCGCCGGATCACCCGATCTCCCGGCCCGACGATGATCCGGGCCCCCGGTCGCCGGGGGCCGAGCGCCGGCGCCGCCACGACCACGCCGGGGGGCGCCCCGAGGATCCACAGCGCGTCGGGGACGCCCTTGTAGGTCGGCATGACGATGGGCCGGCAGCCCCGCACGCGCGCCACCGCGAGCACCGCCGCGAGGGCGGAGTGCGAGTCGCGCACGAAGCGCAGCTCGGTCCGCAGGCGGCCGGCCGTGCCGGGCAGGAGCACCACTCCCGCCACGAGGGCGAGCACCGCCGCCCCGGCCGCGCCCCGGGCCCACCAGGTCCGCACCGCCCCGGGCGCCTCGTCGCGGAACCCGAGCAGTGCGTGCGCGGCGAAGAGCCCGAGCGCCACCGCGGGGACGGTGAGGTAGCGCTGCTGGGCGGTGAGGGCGAGCACCGCGCCCGCCACGAACGCCGCGGTCCCCACCGCTAGGAGCGCGAGGGGGACGCCGAGTGCGTGCGGTCGGGCTCTCCCTCTCAACAGCGCGAGCCCCACCCCGACGACCCCGAGCACGAGCACCGGTGGCCGCAGCACGGCCGCCAGGAAGGAGACGAGTGCGCGCGGAACCTCCCCCGCGCTCACCTGCTCGCCGATCGACTCGACCACGAGCGACGTGCGGTGCAGCGAGAACAGGGGATCGCCGGTGACCGCGAGGTCGGCCAGCCCCCACAGCAGGGGCGCGAGAAAGGCGAGCCCGGTCAGGGAAGCCGAGCGCCACCCGCGCCGCCACGCCCACAGCGCGAGGGCGAGCAGCCACCCCTCGGGGCGCAGCAGCCCGGCGACGGCGAGGAGGACCGGTGGACCAAGCCCGGCCGGACGTCCTCCGCGGGCGCGCTCCACCTCCAGGGCCCCGGCCCACGCCACGAGCGCCGCGAACGGCACGTCGACGAAGGCCTTCGCCGCATAGAGCCCCAACGACGTGCTCGTGCCCACGAGCACCGCCGCGAGCAGGCCGCGCGGAGCGTCCCAGACTCCGGCTCCCAGCCGCGCCACGCCCCAGGCGAGCGCCACGAGCGAGCCCACGGCGACGAGGACGAGCGCCCGGTCCCCGCCCCCTCCGAGCAGCGCGCACGCCCCCGCGACCAGCGTCCACAGCGGGTGCGGGGTCGGCGCCGCGTAGACCCCGTAGGACGGCAGGGCCCCGTGGACGAGCTCCCGCCCCCACACAAGGGCCCACTGCGAGTCGTAGCTCGGGTAGCTCGGCGCGAGGGCCCACGCGAGCACCGCGACGAGCGCGACCAGGGCCCCCGCGAGGAGCTCGCGCCGCCGCCGTCTCACGGGTCCGGCAGCGCGGCCGCGGCGCCCAGGAGCGCCCAGGTGGCGGGATCCTCGAGAAACGCCGCGTAGACGAGCGTGTGGACCACGAGGGCCGCGAAGGCGGCAAGGAGAAACGCGCGGGTGGGCGCGGAGCCCCTCCCGCCGCGGACCCCGCGTACGAGCAGCACGAAGGCGAGCACCAGGAGCACCACGTAGAGCGCGAGCCCGGGCACGCCCTGCTCGGCGGCCACCGTGAGCGGGATCGTGTGCGACGCGGAGACCGCCGTCTGGCGTGACCTACTCTCCCGCTGCCGGTAGACGAGCGCGAAGGATCCCGACCCCCAGCCGAAGACCGGCCGGTCGCGCGCCATCCGCAGCCCGCCGCGTACGAGGTCGAGCCGGCCGCTCGTGGCGCGATCGACCGAGCGCGAGGAGCCGAGGTCGAGCTTGAGCGCCTTCTGCCCCACCACCACGACCACCACCGCGAGCAGCACCCCGACGAGCGCCGCCAGCCCCACGCGCCGGGCCTCCCACCGCACCGCGGCCAGCACCGCCAGCCCGACGAGGAGCGCGGCGAAGCTCGACTGCGAGAACGTGATGACCAGGCCGCCCCAGAGCACGGCGAGCGCCGCCGCCAGCGCCGGCCCCGTCCGCGGCGCGCGCGTCCACAGCAGCGCCGAGGCCGCGGCGAGCATCACGAGCGCGAGGAAGCGCCCGAAGACGTTCGGGTCGAAGAACAGCGAGTTGACCCGGAAGAACGACGAGAAGGAGTTGGCGTCGATCACCTTCGGGTTGAGCAGCAGGGTGCGCGTCGCGTACTCGCCGAACCCGACTCCGACGAGCACGACGGCGAGCACCAGCAGCACCGCGAGGCAATTGCGCAACAGCCGGGGGTTCCACTCCACCTCGGAGAGCCGCGCCCACAGCAGCGCGAAGGGCACGAGGAAGAACACGAGGGTGTTCGTGGCCGTCGAGAGGTCCTTCGTGTACAGCGCCTGGAGCGCGTAGAGCACGACGAAGGCGAGCAGGGCCGCGCCGACGCGGCGTGCCGCGGGACGGAGCGGCGTCGGGGGAGGGTCATCGCGGAACGTCGCGATCACGCGGGCCAGGGACGCCGCGCCGACGACCACGTAGAGCGGGGCGAGCAGGTTGAACGTCGACCCTCCCGCGGCGATCGGGATGCGGAAGGGCAGCGTGGCGACGACGAGCAGGGGGAAGACCTCGGGCCGGCGGCGCAGCGCGAGCGCAAGCGCGACGATGACCCCGAGGCCGGCGAGGCCGGCTACCGCCGCCACCGCGGGGCGGTCGCGGACCACGTGCCACTGGGGGGTGGCGGCCAGCAGCGCCAGCAGCAGCGCCGGCGTGAGGACGAGGGTCGCCAGCGTCCACCCGGCACGGGCCCGGGCGGTCGGGGCGAGGACCGCGGCGAGGACGAGGAGCGCGACGACCACGCCGCCCGCCTTCTCCAGTCCGGCCGCTAGCGCGAGAGGAGCAGCCATGCCTGGTCGACGAGTGCGGCGATGTCGGGGTTCCGGAGGCGGGAGGTGAAGCCGGGCAGGCCGGCGCGGAGGATCCGGCCCGTCCCGAGCCGCTGGGCCGAGATGACCGGCGTGTCGGGATCGGGCCCGGCGACCGCGAGGAGGGCCGTGGGGGGGGGCTCGGTCACGGCCTCGTAGCCCGGCTGGCGCGCGAACAGCCCGCCCGTGGTGGTGAAGAGGTCGGCGTGGTCGGAGAACACCGTGATGTCGCGCGGGCGCCGCACGAGCGGCCCGAGGCGTGTCCCCAGCGCGTCGCGCGACGTGAGCGGGCCGGGGTCGACGAGCGCGCCGCCGGTGAGGCGCACCTCGCGCCGCAGGGTCTGGGGATCGAGCAGGGCCAGCCGCCCTCCGCGCGCCACCCAGCCGCGCAACGCCCGGCCCACGGCGGGCAGCTCCCACCTCGCCGCGCCGGCGAGCAGCACGCCCCGATGCCCGGCGAGTCGGGGCCCGCGTCCCCCGGGGAGGAGCCCGAGGTCGGTGGTGATCTCGTAGCCCCGCCCGTGCCCGGGGGCATCGAGCCGCGCCACCAGCGCGGCCGTGCCCGCCCACCCCGGCGGCAGCGCGGTCCGCGGGCGCACGACCGGCGCGGGCTCGCGCGCGCGCAGCGTGTTCGGCACCCCGTCGCCGTCGTCGTCGGCGGCGACGGTCCCCTGCCAGCTCGCCGCCGGCAGGACGACGAGCCGGGATGCCCGCCGGCCGGCGACCACGAGCGGCGTCCGGGCCCCGAAGCGCCCGGCGCGCACCGTGAGGACGTAGAGGCCGCCCCGCGCCGGCGCGACAAAGGCGAGGCGCACCCCCCGCCCGGACCCCCGGGCGGCGCGCCCGCCGCCGACCCGGCGCAGCATCCACCGCCAGGGCGCGCCCCGGGCGTCCACGAAGGCGACCACCCGCCGCCCCCGTCGCACGGGCACGAGCGGCGCCTGCACGGCGACCCCGCGCACGGTCACCCCGATCCCCCGCAGGCGCCCCGGGGTGAGCCCGACGTTCCGCGCGTCGTCGCGCGCGCGGACGCGCAGGCGGTAGATCCCCGGGGGAGCGGGACGGCCGCCGACCCGTCCGTCCCACACGAGGATCCGCGGGCCGCGGTGACGCCGGGAGACCGCCACCACACGGGGTCGGGCCCGGGACGTCTCCTCCACCACGAGCGCCGATCCGCGCGCGGCGGCGCGCGCGAAGCGGACCCGCACGGCGTGCGCGCGGCGGGCCGAGACGATGAGCGGCGCCCGCGCGCGCCGCGGGTTGCGTCCGCCCACGCGCAGGAGCCGGGGCCGCGGGGCGTGGGTGTCGAGCTTCCACGCCCCCGGGAGGACCACCGTCCGGCCCTGGTGGCGCAGGCCGACGTGGACCTGGTAGTAGCCGTCGGGCAGCCGCCGGCCGGCGTCGTCGCGCCCACTCCACACGAGCCGCACCCGGTGCCGCGCCGCCAGGGTCCGGTCGAGCAGCGTGCGCACCACATCGCCGTCGGCGTCCACCACCTCCACGCTCGCGTCGTCGCCGCGCTTGAGCGAGAAGGACAGCGAGGTCCGGCTCGTGCGGGCCGAGCCCGGCAGCGCCGGCGAGAACGCCACCGGCGCGAAGCGGACCCCGAGCACCACGGGCGGCGCGCGCTTGATGCGCGCAGTGACGAAGAACGCGGCGAAGGTCGCCGCGACGAGCAGGGCGAAGGTGATGCGCGCGAGCAGCGTCACACCCCCACCACCGTCGTGTTGGGGACCTTCCAGTCGTGGAACGCGGCGAGCCCGCGCGGGTCGTGCGCGCACAGGACGACGCGGATCGAGCCCCCGTGGCAGACCACGAGCGCCCTGTCCTCCACCTCGGAGAGCGCCGCGAGCACCCGGTCCTGCTGCTCGAGCAGCGACTCGCCACCGGGGAAGCGCCAGCCGGGATCCGGCCGGCGCCACGCGGCGTAGGCCTCGGGCTCGGCCTCCTCCACCTCGGCGAACAGACGTCCCTCCCAGCGCCCCCGTCCCCCCTCGCAGAGCCGCGCGTCCGGGCGCGGCTCCAGCCCGATGCGCGCGCCCACGAGCGCGGCGGTCTCGCGGGCGCGGGACAACGTCGAGCACCACAGCGCGGACACCTCGTACTCCGCCGCCACGCGCTCGGCCAGCGCCGCGGCCTGCCCCCGCCCCCGCGCGTTGAGCGGCGTGTCGCGCAGGCCCTGGAAGCGGAGGGGAGGGCGGTTGTCGTCCGTCTCGCCGTGGCGGGCGAGGAGGATCAAGCCGTCCCGGCCCCGGCGGTGTCCGAGCGCACCCCGAGCCGCAGGGTTTCCAGGTTGAGCACGTGGGTCATGCCCTCCTCGCGCGGCTGGGGGGAGCGCGCCGGGAGGTCGAGGAAGCCGGTCACCGGACGGGGGCGGTCACCCCGCCCGATCGGCACCCACGGTGACGACGACGTCGGGGCAGGGCTGGGCGCCCGGGCATGCGATGGCCCGGGTGGTGGGGTCGATGGGTGCGAGGGCGACCGCCTTCAGGGTCTTCGCCACCACGGTCCCCGCCTGCTTGCGGCCCGGAAGGAACGAGACGAGGGTCGCCGAGCGCGTCTGCTCGGACGCGTTGGTCACGGTGCCCTGCTTGAAGCCCCGGGCCACGAGCTGGTCGGCCAGGCGCTTGGCCAGGCCGGCCACCGGGGTGCCGTTGAGCACGGCGACGGTGACCGAGCCGTTGGAGAACGGGGCGGCGTTGCGGCCCTTGCCGACCGGCGTCGTCGGCGTCGCCCCCACCGCCACGCGCCGGGGCTTGGTGGGCGTGTCCGCTCCGCTCGAGAGGAGCTGGATCGCCCCGAAGGTGAGCGCGGCGACCCCGAGCAGTGCCGCGATGACCAGGACCACGGCCATCGGGCGCCGCCCGGACGCCCCAGCGGGAGGAGCGAAGCGGGAATCGGTCCCGCCCCCCGTGGCCTGGGCGGGGGCCACCGGACGGGTCCGCGACGGTGGCGGCGGTGCCGCCGCGCGGGCGGCCCCGGCCGTGGTGGCCGGCGCGGTCGGCGGGCGTGACGGCGGGATCTCGCCGTGCCCGTTGCCCGAGGAGGCGGCCCGCGACGGGGCGGGGGCGCGGGTCAGGGCGGAGGGAGCGGGATCGGCGGCCGGCGCGACGAGTGAGGCCGGGGCCGGCGGCGGCACGAGCCCGCGGAAGCGCGTGGCCGACAGAAGGGGCGGGGCGCCCACCCCCGCTCCCGCGAGGGCGAGCGGCACGGAGGACGCCGCCGCCGAAGGTGCCGGCGGCGGCGCGGGTGCGGACGCCGCCGGAGGTCGGGTCCCCGCCGGAGGTGCGGGTTTCTCGACGGGCACCGCGGGCGTCACGCTCGGGGGGGGCTGCGCCCGCGCTCCGACCACCGGGCTTCCCCCGGGGGTGCCCGACGCGGCCCGCGCCGCCTGCTCCTCGACCTCCCGGGCGCGCTCGGGCGCGCGCCCGGCCCACTCCCGCAAACGCTTGAGCTCCCGCGCCTGGACGAAGAGCAGCACGCTGAGCAGCGCGATCCCGAGGATCGCCACGAGCCCGGCGATCGCGCCGATCTTCGTCGCCTCGGAGGACAGTGAGAGAGCGAGCACTCCGGGCGCGGCCATGCGGGGCGCGAGTCTAGGAGTAAGTGTCGCTATTCGCGACTGGGGACCCACCTCCGGCGGCCACATGGCCGCCTCCGGCACCCCTAGGAGACGACCCGGGCGGGGCCGCTCGCGCGCGCGGAGGAGAGCTCTCCGACCTTGGCCGCCAGGGCGGCGGCGTCCCCCTCGAGCGCGAGCAGGTTCACCTCGGCGAAGGTCGCCTCCACCCAGTCGGGGTCGAGCGCGTCGTGCTCGGCGCGGAGGATCTTCTCCGCGGGCGTGGGCTGGGGGTGCTCGTAGGGGTTGAAGAGGTCCTCGTGGAGCTTCTCCCCCGCCCGGCGCCCGATCACGTCGATCGCGATGTCGCGCTCGGGCTCCAGACCGCTCAAGCGGATCATCTGCTCGGCGAGCTCCAGGATGCGCACCGGCTCGCCCATCTCGAGGACGAGCACCGCGCCGGACTCCACGCGCAGCGACCCCGAGCGGATCACGAGCTGTACCGCCTCCGGGATCGTCATGAAGTAACGGGTCATCTTCGGATCGGTCACCGTCACCGGACCGCCCTGGGCGATCTGCCGGCGGAAGATGGGGACGACCGAGCCCGAGGAGCCCAGCACGTTGCCGAAGCGCACGGTGGCGAAGCGCGTCCCGGGATGGCGCCCGGCGGCGGCCTCGATCGCCCACTCCGCCAGCGCCTTGGACGCGCCCATCACGGTGGCCGGGGACACCGCCTTGTCGGTGGAGACGAGCACGAAGGTCCCCACCCCGGCCTCCCCCGCGATCCGGGCCACGAGCCGCGTGGCCAGCGCATTGTTGCGCACGGCCTCGACGGGGTTGGACTCCATCATCCGGACGTGCTTGTAGGCGGCCGCGTGGAAGACGACCGTCGGGCGCTGGGCGCGGAAGACCTCGCGCATCCGCTCCTCCTCCTTGCAGTCGCCGAGAAGGGAGATGGCCCCGTGGAAGTGGCGGTCCTCCTCGAGCTCGCGCCCGATCTCGAACAGGTTGTCCTCGGCGTGGTCGAGCAGCACGAGCCGCCGCGGCCCCACCCGGGCGATCTGCCGGCAGAGCTCGGCCCCGATCGACCCTCCGGCGCCGGTGACGAGGACGACCTGCCCCGAGAGGTAGGCGCCGACGCGCTCGAGCTCCATCCGGACGGGCTCGCGGCCGAGGACGTCCTCCACCTGCACGGCGCGGATCTGCCGCATGACCGCGGGGCCGCCCTGGAGCAGCTCGAACACGGTCGGCGTCGTGCGCACGGGGATGGAGCGCGCCCGGCAGGCGGCGACCACACGGCGGCGGAGCGTGCCCGGGGCCGACGGGATCGCGACGATGACCTCGTCGGGCTCGGCCTCGTCGAGGATGCGCGGGAGCGAGTCGTCGAAGGTGGTCCCGAGGACGCGCAGCCCGGAGAGGCGCATGCCCTGCTTGCGTGGCTCGTCGTCGACGAAGCCGATGGGTCGGTAGCCGAGCTCGCGGTTCTTGAGCATCTCGCGCACGACGAGCTGGCCGCCCTCCCCCGCGCCGACGATGAGCACGTCCCGGGCGCCCTTCTGGGGGTGGAAGCCGCGCAGGGGGCGCTCGATCACGCGCTGGGTCAGGTACCGGGCGCCGGCGAGGCCGAGGAGCTGGAGCAGGAAGAAGGCGGCGACGACCCCCGTGGGGGCGTTGACCGACACATCGGTGAAGCCGCCGCGGATGACCACGGGGTGGAAGATCGCGATCGCGCCGACCACGACCCCCGTGGCGACGACGACCGCCTTGAGCACCTGCTCGTAGTCGTCGCGGGCGACGTAGCGCCACCACTTCTCGTAGAGCCCGAACAGCGCGAAGACCACGACGCAGGCGGGAACGACCCAGGGCAGGGTCTCCCACAGGAGATGGGAGTAGCGAGGCGGGAGCTGCGCGTCGAAGCGCAGGTGGAACGCGACGATGTAGGCGACGGCGACCAGCGCACCGTCGATGAGGATCTGGGGCAGCGAGTGACGGTGTACCGGGAAGGCCGCGGAGCGGAGCTTCCGGCGCATCGGGGGTGCAGGCTACCCGTTCTCCGGATGCGGACGAGGGCGCCGCTCACCGGCGCGACGCCACCGCCGCCACGACCTCCGCCGCCTGCCCGGGCCCGAGGACGGGGCTCATGGGAAGCGCCAGATGGGTGCGGGCGGCCTCGTCGGTGGCCGGCAGGGCGACCCTGGGGGCGTAGGCGCGCAGCGCCGGCTGCTCGTGGAGCGGGCGGCGGTAGTAGGCGCGGGCGCCGATCCGAGCGGCGGTGAGCGTCGCCGCGAGCGCGTCGGCCTCGGGGTGGCGGACGACGAAGAGGTGCCAGGCGGGGTCCGCGCCCGCAGTCGGGGTGGGCAGCACGACGTGGTCGCCGAGCCCCGCCTCCACGTAGGCCCGCGCCGCCGCGCGGCGCCCCTCCGCCCAACTGGCGAGCTCGGGCAGCACCACGCGCAGCAGCGCGGCCTGGAGCTCGTCCAGGCGCGAGTTGTAACCCACCTCCGCGAAGGTGACCTTGTCCCGCGAGCCGTGGAAGCGCAGGGTCCGCGCGCGCTCGGCGACCGCGGGGTCGCCGGTGACGATCGCGCCGCCGTCCCCGAAGCCCGGGAGGTTCTTCGACGGGAAGAACGAGAAGGTCGCGGCGTCCCCCAGCGAGCCCGCCGGCCGCCCGTCCAGGCACGCGCCCGCGGCCTGGGCGGCGTCCTCGAGGACGGGCAGCCCGAGCTCGTCGCGGATCTCCCTGATCGGGGCGACGTTCCCGAACAGGTCGACGGCGAGGACCGCCTTCGTGCGCGGGGTGGCGGCCGCGCGCACAGTCTCCGGGGTCACGCAGAACGTTTCGAGGTCGATGTCGCAGAAGACGGGGACGGCGCCCGTGGGCGGGATCGCCTCGGCCGACGCGTAGAACGTGAAGGAGGGGACGATCACCTCGTCGCCGGGCCCGACCCCGAGGGCGCGCAGGGCGATCGTCAGCGCGTCGGTCCCGTTGGCCACGCCGACGGCCTGCTCCACGCCGACGGCCAGCGCGAACTCGCGCTCGAAGGCCTCGACCTCGGGCCCGAGGATGAAGCGGCCGGAGTCCAGCACGGCGGCAAGCGCCGCGTGGAGGCGGGGGCGCAGCGGCGCGAGCGGGGTCTCCGTGTCGAACAGCGGGACGGCCACCGCGCGAGCCTAGTCTGGACCCGCGTGCTCTCCCTCCTGCCCCTGGCCTCCATCACGGAGTCGCTCGCGGACTTCGCCACGAAAGTGGTCCACGACGCCGGCCTGCCCGGGATCTTCGGGCTCATGACCGCCGAGAGCGCGTGCATCCCCATCCCCTCGGAGGCGACGATGCTCTTCGCGGGCTTCAACGTCGCGCTGGGCGAGTACTCGCTCTTCGCGATCACGCTCGTGGGCGTCCTGGCGAACCTGCTGGGCTCGTGGATCGCCTACGGCGTGGGCTACTTCGGTCGCGTCGATCTCCTTGAGCGCCACGGACGCAAGCTGCACATCTCCCCGGCGCAGCTACAGCGCGCGGACCGCTGGTTCGAGCGGTGGGGAGGCTGGGCGGTCTTCTTCTCGCGGATGCTCCCGATCGTGCGGACGTTCATCTCGCTGCCCGCCGGGGTCGCGCGGATGCCCTTCTGGCGCTTCTCGGTGCTCACGTTCCTCGGCTGTATCCCCTGGGTCTTCGCCCTCGGCCTCGTGGGCCGGGAGACGCGTAGGAACTGGACGGATGTGAAGGACGGCCTGCACTACGTCGACTACGCGGTGGCCGCGGTGATCGTCCTCGCCGTCGTGTGGTTCGGCGTGCGCTGGTGGCGGCGCCGCGGTGCGGCCGGCCAGGCCGCCGCCGATGCGCCTCACGGCGCCTGACGCCCTCGTCCTCGGCGCCCTGCACGGGCCCGCCGAGCTGCTGCCGATCTCCTCCTCGGGTCACGTGACGCTCGTGCCCTGGCTGCTGCGCCGGCCCTACCCGGAGCTTGCCCCCGACCTGCGCAAGGCCTTCGAGGTCGCGCTCCACGCCGGGACGGCGGCCGCGCTGCTCGTGGCCTCTCGGCGAGGGCACCGCTCGGCGCAGCCGAGTGGTCTGATGGGCGAGGCGGTGGTCGGCCTCGACAGCCGGCGGGTGGTGCTCCTCGTGGGCTCCTTCGCGCCACCCGCGCTGCTGGGCTATCGCTTCGAGGGGCCGCTCGAGCGGACGTTCGGGACGCCGGGCTCCATCGCCGGTGGGCTCGTCCTCGGCTCGGTGGCGATGCTGTGGGTGGACGGCGCGCCGCAGGAGCGCCGGCGGGAGGAGGCGGGGCTCGTCGACGCGCTCTGCCTCGGCTTCGCGCAGGCCTCTGCGCTCGTCCCGGGAGTCTCGCGCAACGGGGCGACGCTCGTCGCCGCGCGGGCGCGGCGCTTCCGTCGCGAGGACGCCAACGCGCTGTCGCGGCACGTGGCGTTGCCGATCATCGCCGGCGCGACGCTGCTCAAGGTCGTGCGGCTGCGCCGGCGGGGGCTGCCGCGGGAGCTGTGGGCGCCGTTCGCGCTCGGCGCGGGCGCCTCCTTCCTCTCCACGCTGGGCTCGACGTGGCTCATCACCCAGGTGGAGCGCGACCGCTCGCTCGCGCCCTACGCGCTCTACCGGCTGGGCCTCGCCGCCGCGGTGCTCCATAGGCTGCGCCGTCCATGAGCGACGCGTACGCCGCTGCCGGGGTGGACATCTCCGGATCCGACGCGGGGATCAGGGCGATCGTCGACGTGCTGCGCGGGATCAACCCCGGCCGGCCCTCGCGGTCGGTGCTGCACTCGGGCCACTACGCGAGCGTCCTGCGGGTCACCGACGAGCTCGGCATCGCCCTGTGCTGCGACGGCGTGGGGACGAAGCTCCTCGTCGCCGCGCAGACCGGACGCTGGGACACGGTGGGCATCGACTGCGTGGCGATGAACGTCAACGACCTGATCTGCGTCGGGGCGGAGCCCGTCGCGCTCGTGGACTACGTGGCGGTGGAGGTGCCCGACCCGCGGGTCCTCGCCAGTGTCGCGCTGGGCCTGCGGGTGGGCGCCGAGGCGGCGGGGATCGAGATCCCGGGCGGCGAGCTCGCGCAGATACCCGAGCTCGTCCGCGGGCTCGACCTCACCGCGAGCGCGTTCGGGACGGTGGCGCTCGACGCCGTGATGACCGGAAACGCGATCGCGCCGGGCGACGCGCTCATCGGCATCCCCTCGAGCGGCGTGCACTCAAACGGGCTGACGCTCGCGCGCCGGGCGCTGGCCGGGCTCGGGCTCGACGCGCTCCCGCCGGAGCTCGGCGGGGCCTCGGTGGCCGACGCGCTGCTCGAGCCCACGGTCATCTACGTCCGCGCGGTCCTCGCGCTCCTGCGCTCCGGCGTACCGGTCCACGGCCTCGCGCACATCACGGGCGGGGGACTGGACAACCTCCTGCGCCTGGGCGACGGCGTGGGGTACGCGATCGAGGATCCGCTGGAGGTCCCGGCCGTCTTCGGCCTCATCGCCCGCGAGGGCGGGGTCGGCGACGCGGAGATGCACCGCGTGTTCAACATGGGCTGCGGGTTCGTGGCGGTCGTGCCCGACGGCGTTGCCGAAGAGGCGACCGAGATCCTCGCCGCACACCACCGGGGAACGCGGCGGATCGGCACGGCCACGACGAGCGGACTTGTCGAGCGGACGTCCGACTCCCAGTAAGGCGTCCGCCCTCGCAGGAGGCCGTAACGCCCAGCTTGACATGTGGCCGATCGGTCACATATAGTTTCACTGGTGGATGCGGTGTTCAAGGCCCTCGCCGATCCGACCCGCCGGAGCCTGCTCGACGAGCTCTTCCGGAAGGACGGACAGACGCTGAGCGCGCTCGAGGCGCGCTTCGCGATCACCCGCTTCGGCGTGATGAAGCATCTGAAGCAACTCGAGGAAGCCGGGCTCGTGGTCACCAAGCGCCGCGGACGAGAGAAGCTGCACTTCCTGAACCCCGTGCCTATCCGCCTCGTCTACGAGCGCTGGGTGAGCAAGTACGCCGAGCCCTGGACCGCCGGGCTCAGCGACCTCAAGCACAGATTGGAGAGAACCATGGAGAAGGTGTACGAGATCTACATCCGTACCACCCCCGAGCGTCTCTGGGAGGCGATCACCGACCCCGAGATCCGCGGCAAGTTCCAGTTCGGCAACCGCATCACCTCAGACTGGACACCGGGCTCACGCGTCGAGATGACCCATCCCTCCGCCGGACTGCTGGGCGAGGGCGAGAACCTGGAGGTCGACCCCCCGCGCCGGCTGGTGGGGACGATGCGAGCGCTCTGGGGCGAAGACGTCAAGAGCGAAGGCACCTCGCGGGTGACCTGGGAGATCGAGCCGGTCGGCGATTCGTGCCGGCTCACCGTGACCCACGACCAGTTGCGCGAGGGCGCCAACAGCCAGCTCTACGGCGGCTGGCCGATGATCCTCTCCGGCCTGAAGACATGGTTGGAGACCGGCGAGGTCCTCACCACCCCCGGCTCACTCATGTACAGCTGAGCCGAACCACGGCGCCACGAGCGCACGTGGTCCACCGCCAGACGGTGCCGAGTTAGCGGGTCTTCGCGCGCTTGCGGGCCCGCTTGCGGGCGTTGCCGCCGCGGCCGCGCTCCAGATCGCGGCGCTTCACGCGACGAGCGTGAAGTGCAGCGGCTCGCGGTCCTCGGCGCCGACGTCGCCAGTCTCGGGGCTGAGCATCAGCGCGAGCGCGTCGACGACGTTCTCGCGCGCCTCGGCGCGGGTGCGTCCCTGGCTCATCGCCCCGGGCACCTGCGGTACCGCGATCGTCTGGCCGGCGCGCCCACCCGGCTGACGCTGGGACGGCTGCGCGACGCCTTCGCCTTGGGTCGGGAGCCTCCTGGAGCCGCATACGCTACGCGAGCCCGTCGAACACGGCGAGGATTCGGCCAGCTAGCTCGGAGCGCACGGGCGAATTTCCGCCCACCATCCGGTCGCGGCGGTCCATAGTGGTCAGTTGAAGGCCGTCGCCTCGTCTCACCCACATCTACTGCTCGGCGATCTCAGAATGGATCAAGTTCCCAGCAACATGCGGACTCGGCGCTCTCCCCTGCTCGGTCTCGGCGTCGTGCTCGTCCTGCTATTCGTGCCTCTGGGCGCCGGCGGATGAACTCCCGCGAGCTCTCCGTGTTCTGGGACGAGCACACGACGCGGTGGCTTGACGGCGAGGACCCGATTCCCGAACCGCTCGACCGCTGGTGGTCCAGCTACAGCGGCCGCGGCGCGGGGCAGCCGACGCGCGACTGCTTCGCCGAGCCCTACATCGGTCCGCTCAACGGCGACGTGACCGTCGTGACGCTCGGACTCAACCCCGGACGCGCCCACCCCGAGCTTCAGGCTCGCGACGGCGACTTCGCGCGCCAGATACGCGCCCGCGGAAGCTACGCCGTGTGGGCGGCGCCGAACCCGTACCTGGGCGACGCCTGGTCGCAGTTCGCCGGAGCGCCCAACCGATACCACCACGCCCGCCAGCGATTCGCCCGCAACTGGTCCGAAGGCGACGCCGACGACCCTCAGGTGCTGACCTTCGAGCTCTACCCGTGGCACTCGACACGGGTGACGGGTGCGATGAAGCCGCCCTCCGACGTAATCAGCGACTTTGTCTGGGGGCCGATCTCCGACCTCGGCGCCCAGCTCGTGTTCGCCTTCGGTCGGCCGTGGGCGCACGTGTGCGAAGCGCTCGGGCTCGCCCCGGCGAAGCGCTGGGCCGCGGGCGATCCGGACTTCCCCACTCGCGTCCGCTCGCGAGTGATTCAGACCTACCACCTGCCCGACGGCGGCCGGGTCGTCGTCTGCTGGCAGTCGGGATACGCCGGGCCGCCGGGCCGGGAGGACACGCGCCTCCTGCGGGACCCGCTGAGCGGCGCACGCCGCGCGTGCGCGCTCGGGGTCACGAGTCGCCGTTGGCGTCGTCGTAGGCGTCAGCGAGGTCCCACAGCGTGAGCCCGAGCCCGCCCAGCAGGCGGGTGAGGCAACCATCCCGGGTTCATCTGGGCGCGCGCCACGTCGCTCACCTGGCTCCCCGTCAGGCCGGCCGCGGTCGTGATCTCGATCTGCTTCGCCCCCTGCTAGACGTCGATCGCGGCCTCGCCGGAGTCGACGCACCAACCCCGGGCTCCCGGCTAGCCGTCTACTTATCGTCTACATTGGCGAGCATGAGTTCTGAGGGCACCACGACCGTTCGGGTCCGCCGGCCGGACTCTGAACGCCTGCAATCGCTGGCCAGGAGTCGCCGGACGACGGTCATCGACGTGCTTCACTCCGCGATCGACGCGCTGGAACGGCAAGAGTTCCTGCGCGGGCTCAACGAGGACTATCGGGGTCTGCGCGACGATCCCGAGAAGTGGCAGCAGTACCTCGCCGAGCGCCAGGAGTGGGACTCCCTGGCTTGATCTGGCGAGGTGAGGTCTGGGACGTCGACCTGGGCCAGCCCGTCGGGCACGAGCCCGCCTTCGTGCGGCCCGCGATCGTGGTGTCGGTCGACACGATCAACAACGGCGCCGGCGGGTTGGTGCTGGTGGTTCCCGTCGGCTCGGCTGCGTACGGGCTACGCAGCCACGTCGAGCTCGAGCCCGGCCCGAGCGGGTTGGCTCACACGTCTTACGCCCGCTGTGACCAGCTTCGCGTGATCTCGATCCATCGCCTTTCCACTCGACGGGGGATCGTCGCACCCGAGCAGATGCGTCCGATCGACCAGGCGCTCCGCTTCGTTCTCGATCTCTGAGTGACCGCGATGCTCGCTAGCGGGTCTTTGCGCGCTTGCGGGCCCGCTTGCGCGCGTTGCCGCCGCGGCCCGTGGGGCGTCCGCGGGCGCCGGGGGCCGCCGCGGGCTTCGGAGGGGGACCCGGACCACCCTTGGCGCCGCCCTTGGCTCCGCGCCGGCGCGGAGCCGAGCGCCGCGCGTCGCGGACGATGACCCACGAGATGCCCGCGATGAGCAGGCCACCGGCGAGGAGGAGCCCCGTCTTCGCGCCCGCGGACAGGCCCCCGTTGTCGGTGCTGCTCGACGGCGGCGTGCGCACCGGCGCCGGGGCCGGTGCCTGCGGCGGCGGCGGCGGCAGCGGCGTGAACGGCGAGCTCTGCGCCGCGGCCGGGAGGGTGGGAGTCAGGACGAGCACCACGACGAGCGCGAGGACAGATCCGAGATGGCGCATGGAGCGCTGCCGAGCCTAGCCCGCCGACCAGAGCTCGCCCGTGAGGCGCCGCTCGGGCCGCGCGCGGGATTCCGTCGTCAGGCGCCAGAGCTCGGCCGCCGCCCGCGGCGCGGGGAGATCGCAGAGGGCCGCCACCTCGGGCAGGGCGAGCGGTCCCGCCCGGCGCAGGACGTCCTCCACCCCGGGCGTCTCGCCGGGCACTGCGGGCTCCGCCCCCGCCGCGCGCAGCCCGTCCTGGACCTCCTCCCACCCGCCGCGCAGGTCGATCGCCGTTCCCGGCGCCAGCAGCGCCTCGGTCGTGTCGAGCTTGCGCCGCGCCGTCATGAGCCCGACGCGCAGACGCCGCAGGAGGGCTTTAGCGAATCCCTGCTCCCGGGCGGCGACCACCGCAAGACACGCGGGGAACGAGGACCGCGGTGAGCCCTCCCACCAGAGCCGGGGATCCACCGGCATCCCGCTAGCATCGCCCGCATCGAGCCACTCGGCGACCAGCGCCTCGGGCGGTCCGAACTCCCGGGCCAGGCCGCCCATGACGCAGGTGGTCCGCACCCCCGCGCCGAACTCCCGCTCGACCCGCCGTCGCAGCGGCTCCGCTCCCCAGGACCAGGGGCACGACGGGCCGGTCACGCAGAGGACGTCCAGCACCGCCGCATCGTGTCATGAGCGCTCTCGTCGGGACCGTGCTCTCCGAGCGCTACCGGCTCGACCAGCGCGTGGGGTCGGGAGGGATGTCCTCGGTGTACAAGGCCTACGACCTCACCCTCGAGCGGGTCGTCGCCGTCAAGCTCATGCACCGGGAGATCGTCGGGGACTCCGACCAGCTCGAGCGTTTCCGCCGGGAGGCCCGGGCCGTCGCCCAGCTCTCCCACCCCCACATCGTCACCGTCATCGACTCCGGCGAGGACCAGGGGCGCCCCTACATCGTCTTCGAGTTCGTCGCGGGCGAGACCCTCAAGCAGAAGATCCGGCGCACGCGGGGACTGCCCGTGGGCGAGGCGGTCGCCTACGCGATCGAGGTCGCCCGCGCCCTCGGGGCCGCGCACGCGGGCAACATCGTCCACCGCGACGTCAAGCCGCAGAACGTCCTCGTGGACGAGGAGGGCTCGGCCAAGGTGACGGACTTCGGCATCGCCCGCACCCTGGACGAGGAGGGGCTCACCATCGACGGCCGCGTGCTCGGCACGACGGACTACGTCTCCCCCGAGCAGGCGCTCGGCCACTCGGTCTCCCCCCAGTCCGACCTCTACTCACTCGGGATCGTCCTGTGGGAGATGCTCGCGGGCGACGTCCCCTTCCGCGCCGAGAACCAGGTCGCGGTGGCCATGCGCCACGTCCGCGATCCGCTGCCCGACGTCCTGCTGCACCGGCCCGAGGTGTTGGCCGCCACCGCCGCGGTCATCGACCGGGCCACGGCCAAGGAGCTGTCCCGGCGCTACCCCACGGCGGACGCCATGGCCGCCGACCTCGAGGACGCCCTGGCCATCGAGACCGCCCGGGCCGGGGAAGTCACCGGCGAGGCGACGACCGTCCTGCGCACCCTTCCCGGCCGTACGCGCCGGCGCCTGCCGCTGCGGCTGCGCTCGCCGCGGATCGCGCTGGCCCTGCTCGCCCTCGCTGCGGCCGTCGCGGTGGTCGCCGTCGTCCTGCTGGGCCGGAACGCCCACCGCGGGACCGGCCCCCCGGCCGCGAGTCCTCCCGCGCGCGCGCCCGTCCCGGTCCAGCTCGCCGAGGGGGCAGCCCACGCCTACGACCCACCCCCCGGCGACGGGGCCGAGCACTCCCCCGACGCGCGCTACGTGGTCGACGCCGACCCCAACACGGAGTGGTCGACCGAGAGCTACCGGGACCTGCAGCTCGGCAAGCCGGGCGTCGGGCTCTATCTCGACGCCCGGCCGGGCACCACGGCGAAGTTCCTCCGCGTCCGTTCGCGCACTCCCGGGTTCCCGGCCACGGTCTACGGGGCCGACGCGGGGCCGCCCCGGGCCATCGCGGGTTGGACGAGGCTCGGCGCGGCCGGGGACGTCGGGCACAGCACGGATATCCCTCTGTCCGGAGGCGCACGCCACCGCTTCTTCCTGCTGTGGATCACCAAGCTCCCCGCGGAGAAGTCCTCCGTCACGGTGTCCGAGCTGACGCTCTACCGCTGAGCTCCAGGGAGCGGCGGCCCGGCGGGCGAGAGCCCGGTTGCGACCTGCGATGATCGCCCCCGGATGGAGAGCCCGCTGGCGCTTACTCCGCTGCAGCCGAGAGAGTTCTTCGAGACGCCTTGGTCGGGGGAGGGCGAGTGGACGCCGCGGCCCTGGCGAGCAGCACGGCACCATCACGCTCGACCAGGCCGCGCTCACCGGGCACGCGCTCCCGGTCCGCGGTCGCCGCGATCGTCGAGCGCGGCACCAGCACGCGATACATCGGCCCAGCGCGCAACACCGCGGTCCGCGCACCCACGCGGTGGGGGTAGGCGCGAAGCCCCAGCGCGAAGCCCCACAACCAGACCAGCGTGTAGGCGTGGAGCGCGGTCACGACCCACGCCATGCGCCCGGCCACGACTGCCACGCCGTGGTGCGCCCCGTACAGGTGCGCGACCAAGAGGGCGCCCGGCAGCGTGGCGACGAAAGACCAGCGCCGGATCCGCCTCACCCGTGGGCGCATCAGCCATTCGATGAGCCGTCGAACAGGCGTCCCATCGTCCCACGGGTAGGGCGCACGCCACGCCGGCGCGGCCCCAGGGACGATGCCCCGTGCGGAGCTCCCCCCGCTCGCGAAGGGCCTGCTCCAGCGGCAGCGCCGTAGTCAGATCGGCCAGCGCTCACGCCGGTAGCCCATGTCCCAGAACATCCACTCGTAGCGACTCGTGGTGGCGAAGTGCCGCGCGACGCTCGCCCGCTCGGCCGGGCTGAGCTCCGGCCCGAGCCGGTCGGTAAGGGCGATGACGGCCCCGACCACCTCGGCGAACTCCTCGCCACCGTAGGTCTCGATCCAGCGTGCGTAGAGGGGGTCGGGCGATCCCCTCTCCAGCAGCGTCCTGCCGACCTCCTGGTAGATCCAGTAGCAGGGCAGCACAGCTCCGAGCAGCTCGGGGAAGGAGCTCCCGTAGGCGGTGGCGATCAGGTAGCTCGTGTACGCCTGGTTGGTCGGCGCCATCGGCGTGCGGGCGATCTCCTCCTCGCTGAGGCCGAGGTCGGTGAAGAAGCCCGCATGCAGTGAGCGCTCCACGGCGATCGCTCCGGCCGCGTGCTCGTTGAACATCGCGATGTCGGCCTCGGGCGCCCGGGCGGCGGCCACGCTCAGCGCGCGTGCGTACTCGCGCAGGTAGTGGGCGTCCTGGACGACGTAGAACCCGAACGCCGCCCGCCCGAGTGAGCCGTCGGTCAGCCCCGTGATGAAGGGGTGCTCAAGGATCGCCTCGTAGGTCGCCTCGATTCCCGCCCACAGCTCGGTCGAGAAGCGGTCGCTCGCGCTCGGCGCACCGGCAGGCTTGCCTCCGTGACCCACGTTGTCCTCCCTTCGCTGGCATGACCCGGAGCAGGTTCGGCGGGTCGGCCGGTGACCGTAGCGGACCCGGCCTCTGCGGAATGGACGGCGATGAATACCGTGAGCACCATGCCGTCCCAGCAGCAGCCAGGCGATGCCGGTGGGGTGAGTGATCGTTGGGCGCGTTGGCTCGGCGAGGTCCGTCACGACGGTGATCCGGCGCCCTCGAAGCCACCCTGAGCCTGCTGGCGCCGATCCGGGATCGGTCCTCGCCGGCGCCGGGCTCAACGGATCGGAGACCTTGCTCGACCTCGGCCTTCGAGTGGGCCGGTGGGCGAGACGATCGACGCCGCGCTGAGCGAGGAGGAGGCCGCGGTGCTCGAGGCCCACCTTCGGCCGCTGGTCGAGGGCGGCGAGTGTTCAAGCCGTCTCGCGTGTGCCTACCTGACCGCAGTCAAGTAGCCAATGGTGTGCGTGCGCGACCAACGCAGTCCGGCGGTCGGGATACGCGCGATCAGCGCAGCGGCGTGGGCGCTCTTACCTGCGCGGCGGGCCGGCCCCGCGCTCACGGGTAGGCGGAGAGCTTCGGCGTACTCCGACGAGCCGAACGAGCCCGGGTCGACCGCGGTGCTTGTCAGCGGCGGCGGCGGCCGCCGAAGAGGGCGGCGATCGCCCGGAACGGGGCGGTGACGATGGTGACGATCGCGTCCACGATGCGGTTGAGGATTCCCATGGCGCCGGTCTACCCGTTCTCTGATGAGCCCTGCTCCCCTCGTGAAGTTCCCTTGCGATGCACAGCGTCGCCGCGTCGCCGCGCTCAGGGCTCGGGCGACCTCGGGTCAGTACGCGAGCGACCGCTGGCGCTCGTGCCGGCGCAGCCCGAGGCCGACGAGCCGGCCGAGGACCTCGCGGTAGGGCACGCCGGCGTGGCTCCAGAGGACGCCGTAGACGCTCGTGGGCGTCTGCCCGGGCATCGTGTTGAGCTCGTTGAGCAGGACCCGGTCCTCCGCGACGAAGAAGTCCGCCCGGGCGAGCCCGTGGCAGCCCGTGGCCACCCACGCCGCGGTGGCGATCCCCGGGATCTTCGCCGCGGCCGCCGCCGAGATCCGCGCCGGCACGCGGAGCTCCATGCCCCCGGGCGTGTACTTCGCCTCGTAGTCGTACCAGTCGCGGGTCAGGACGATCTCCCCCGGCGGAGTCACCTCCGGCACCTCGTCACCGAGCAGGGAGCACTCCACCTCCACCGCGGACCCCCCGAAGGCGGAGGCCTCGACGATGACGAGGTCGTCGTGCGCGAAGGCGGCCTCCAGCGCGCTCCCGGCCTCCTCCTCGGCGGTCACCTTCGCGATGCCCACGGAAGAGCCGAGCCGCGCGGGCTTGACCCAGCTCGGCAGCCCGAGGCCCGCCACCCGCGCGAGCACCCCCTCGGTGTCCGCGCGCCACTCCGGCGCCCGGATCCCGAGGTACTCCACCTGCGGGATCCCGCGCCGCGCCAGAACCTCCTTGGCCAGCACCTTGTCCATGCACAGCGCCGAGGCGAGCACTCCGGCGCCCACGTAGGGCACGCCGAGGCACTCGAGCAGCCCCTGGAGCGTGCCGTCCTCGCCGAAGGGCCCGTGCAGCACCGGGAAGACGGCGTCGGCGTCGAGCAGCCCCCGACCCGGGCGCAGCTCGACCTCCTCTGAGCCGTACGTCCACTCCCCGCTGCGGCCGATGCGGACGTCGAGCACCTCGTGGCCCGCCTCGACGAGCCCGGTGCGGACCGCCTCGCCGCTGGCCAGGGAGACCTCGTGCTCGGAGGACCTCCCGCCGGCGAGCACGGCGACGCGGCTCACGGCGTGGTGTTCGTTCCCGTCGGGGTCGTTCCGGTCCCCGTCCCCGTGCCCGTGCCCGTGCCCCCCGGCTGGCCGTTCGTAGGCGTGAACTTCCCGACGACGATCGTGACCGCGGCGCCCTTCTTCACCTTGCCTCCGCTCGCCGGGGTCTGCGAGGTCACCTTGCCGTCCTCGGCGGCCGTCTTCACGGTCTTGGTCTGCACCCGGGTCGTGAACCCGGCGGCGGTGAGCTTGTTCGTGGCGGCGTCGGAGCCCAGCCCGACGACGTCGGGCACGGCGACGTCGGGCACGGCGACGGGCGCCTCGATGGCCACGGTGATCGTCACGGTCGTACCCCTGCCCACCGCGGCCCCCGCGGTGGGCGACTGGGCGAGGACCGTCCCCACCGCCTTCGTGCTCTCGAGCTGGGTCTCCGTCACGGTGAAGCCACGGCTCTCGAGCTCGGACCGGGCGCTCGCGCGGTCCTGCCCGATCACGCCGGGGATCGTCACGAGCGCCGGCCCGGTGGAGACCATGAGGCTCACCTTGAAGCCGCGCTCGACGCGCTGGCCCACGTCGGGCAAGACGGAGACCACGCGGCCCTTGGCCACGCTGGCGGAGGGCGCCTCCTGCGTGGTCACCTTGAACCCGGCCTTCTTGAGCTGGGCGCGGGCGGAGGCGAGGGTGGCGCCCCGCACGTTCGGCACCGTGGCCTGCCCGGGACCGGAGGAGACGACGAGCGAGACGGGCGAGCCCTTCTCGACCTGCTCCCCGGCGAGCGGGTTCTGGCTGATCACCACGTTGGCCTTCGACGAGCTCGGCCCCGTGGTGACGGTGACCGTCAGGCCCTCGTTCTGGAGCAGCGTGGTGGCGGCCGCCTGCGTGGTCCCGACCACCTTGAGCACCGTCACCTTCTCCGGGCGCGTGAGCAGGTAGGCCGCGACCCCGCCGCCCGCCAGCAGGAGGAGCAGCAGGGCGAGCAGGAGCCAGCGCCGGCGGCGTGAGGGCTCCTCCTCCACGACGACCTCGTCGGCGGGCGGCGCGACGGGAGGCGGCGCGACGGGGACGAAGGCGGTCGTGTGGGTGGCACCCGCGCCCAGGCCGGCCCGCACCTCCTCCAGGGAGGCGAGAAGCGCGTCGGCGTCGGGGGGACGGCGGACCGGATCCTTCTCCAGGGCCCAGAGCACGACGCGGTCGAGCTCGGGCGGTATCGCCGCGTTGAGCGCCGAGGGCGGCGGCGGCGTCTCGGAGACGTGCTTGACGGCGATCGCCACGGCGGTATCCGCTTCGAAGGGCAGCCGCCCCGTCAGCAGCTCGTAGAGGATGACCCCGATCGCGTAGAGGTCGGACTGCTCGGAGACCGCGTGACCCTGGGCCTGCTCGGGCGAGAGGTACTGCGCGGTGCCGAGGATGGACCCCGTCTCGGTCATGTCCGACGCTCCCGCACGCGCGATCCCGAAGTCCGTGACCTTGACGCGATCCTCGTCGTCGACCATCGCGTTGTGGGGCTTCAGGTCGCGGTGGATGACCCCGTGCCTGTGAGCGAAGCGCGCACCCTTGAGGATCTGCGTGGTGAGCTCGATCGCCCGCTGGGGCGCGAGGGGCGCCTCGGCGACGATGAGCTCCTTGAGGGTGCGCCCGGGGAGGTACTCCATCGCGATGTAGCTCGTCCCCTCCCACTGCCCGCGGTCGTAGATCCCCACGATGTTCGGGTGCTGCAGCCCCGCCGCGCTCTGGGCCTCGCGCCGGAAGCGCTCGACGAACTCGTCGTCCGCCGCGAAGCGGTGGTGGAGGAGCTTGAGCGCGACGCGGCGCCCGAGCTGGGTGTCCTCGGCACAGAAGACGTCGGCCATCCCGCCCGAGCCGAGGCGGTCGAGCACGCGGTAGCGCCTGTCGATCCACGTCTCGGGGGCGAGCTCAGGCACCGGGTCCCAGCAGCGACTGCATCACGGCCTTGGCGATGGGTGCGGCCACCGTGCCCCCGAAGCCGCCCGAGCACTCGACGGTCGCCGCCACGGCGATCCTCGGGTTCTTGGCGGGCGCGAACGCGATGAACCACGTCTGCACGCCGGTGCCACCCGGGGCGCTCGGACAGGGGACGTCCGCCGTGCCCGTCTTGCCCGCCACGTTGATCCCCGAGAGGGCGGCCGCGGTCCCCGTCCCCTCGCGCACGACGCTCTGCATCATCGTGTTGACCGCCGCGGCGGTTCCGGGCTTCATCGCCTGCGCGTACACGCTCGGTTCGATGCGCTGGCGTACCCGCCCGTCCGGATCCACGGTCCGGTCGGTGAGGTGGGGGCGCATGAGCGTCCCCCGGTTCGCCACCGCGGCGGCGACCATCGCCATCTGGAGCGGGGTCACCGCCAGCTTGTCCTGCCCGATCCCCATGCGGCCCACGTCGACCCGGTCGGAGGAGACGGGAAGCAGCTTGGAGCCCGCCTTCTCGCCCGACGCCACCATCTGGTCGCGCGGGTAGTCGAGCGGCGGCTTGGCGTAGAAGCCCAGGCGCTTCATGTAGCGCTCCATCGTGGGCTTGCCGAGCGCCACGGCCAGGGGCCCGAAGACGGTGTTCACCGACTGGGTGAGGGCGGTGGTCAGCGGGATCGGGCCGAAGGACTGGCTGAGGTCGTTCATGAGCGAGACACCCGAGACGGTCTGCGGCGAGTTGCCGTTCAGGACCGAGCTCGGGGTGTAGCGTCCCGAGTCGATCGCCGCGATCGCGGTGACCACCTTGAACGTCGAGCCCGGGGCGTAGTTGGACTGGGTGGCCCGGTTGAGCTCCGAGCCCCCGCCGGTGCGCGGGTGCGCGGGATCGAAGGTCGGGTTGTCGGCCATCACCTTCACGGCGCCCGTCCGCGGGTCGAGGGCGACGACCGCGCCGTTGCGGCCCGCGAGCTGGGCCACGGCCACGCGCTGCGCGCGGGGATCGAGCGTCGTGCGCACCGCGTCGCCCTTCTGGTTCTTGCCCCGGAGCTCGTCGAGGAGGTTGCCGAACTCGTCCCCCGTCCCCGTCAGCGCGTCGTTACGGGAACGCTCGAGCCCCGCGCGCTGACCGAGGGCCGCGTTCGAGTACCCGATGGCGTGGGCGAACAGGCCGCCAGTGGGGTAGCGGCGCGCGAACGTCCCGCCCTGGGCGGGCACCGAGCGGGCGAGCTGCGAGCCGTCGTCGGCGAGGATCGCCCCGCGCTTGATCTTCAGCTCCTCGAGCACCACGCGCGCGTTCTTGGGGTTGTCGCGCAGGGCGCCCGCCTCGAACACCGTCCAGCGCGAGGTGAAGTACACGAGGACCGCGAACAGCGCGATCACCAGCAGGTATAGCCGGAGGATCGGGACTCTCATCAGACCAACGGCCTCCGGCCGTCGGTGCCCTGCCTCCGGGCCCGGTCGGAGACCAGCAGCAACAGCGCGAGCAGGACAAAGTTGGCGAGGATCGACGAGCCCCCGAAGGAGATGAAGGGCAGCGTCACGCCCGTGAGCGGGATCGCCTTGGTCACCCCGCCCACGATCACGAACACCTGGAGGGCGAAGACCGCGGTCAGGCCCGCGGCCAGCAGCCCCGAGAAGGAGTCCCGGGCGAGCATCGCGATCTTGAAGCCACGCTCGACCACGAGCAGGTAGGTCAACAGCACGGCGCACGCCCCGAACAGCCCGAGCTCGTTCGTGATCACCGAGTAGATGAGGTCGGTCTGGGGCGCGGGCAGGAAGAACTTGCCGTTGGGCAGCGTGAGCATCGCCTGCCCGAAGCCCTGCCCGAACAGCCCCCCGTCGGCCTGGGCGAAGAGGGACTGGGCGACCTGGTAGGAGCCGCCGGTGGCGTTGTAGAGCTTCGTGTTGAACGGGTGCAGCCACGTGTCCACGCGCTGCTGCACGTGGCCCACGTGGGTGGCGAAGAACCACGCCCCCGCGCCGAACATCCCCAGGCCGATGGCCACGAACGAGAAGCGGTTCGTGGCGACATAGAGGATCGCCAGGAACCCCCCGAAGAACATCAGCGACGAGCCCAGGTCGCGGATGAACACGAGCAGGACCATGGCCGCCCCCCAGACCACGAGCAGCGGCCCGAGGTCCTTCACCCGCGGGATGTTCATCCCGAGCACGCGCCGGCCACCCTGGACCAGCACCTGCCGGGTGTCGCGCAGGTAGGAGGCGAGGAAGATGACGATCGCGAGCTTGGCGAACTCGGCGGGCTGGAACGCGCCGACGAGGGGGAACTTGATCGCGAGGTAGGCCCCGTTGACGGGGGCGCCGATTCCCGGCACGCGCGGGAGCAGGAGCAGCCCGATCCCCGCCAGCGCGATCACGTAGCGGTAGCGCTCGAGGCGCCGGTAGTCGCGCAGGAACACGAGCGTGGCGGCGAACAGGACGAGCCCGAAGACGAACACCGTGGCCTGCTTGCGGGCCAGCGTCTCGTCGATCCGGTAGAGCATCACGAGCCCGAAGCACGCGAGCACGGCGACGAGCGGGAAGAGGTAGGGGTCGGCGTAGGGCAGCGTCAGCCGGATGACGACGTGCGTGGCCAGGCAGAGCCCGAGGAAGATCAGGCCGTAGGTCACCGACCCGTTCGAGATCGCCTTGTTGTCGGCGACCTGCCCGTGGGCGCCCTGGATGAGGATCGCCGCGAAGCCGGCGGTGACGAGCAGCGAGGCGGGGATGAGCGCGAGCAGCTCGCGGTTACGAGCGCTCACTTCGCCGCCAGCTTCCCGAGCTCGAGCTGGTCGACGAGGTCGCTCGCGTCGGCGTGGGAGCGCAGCTTGTGGTCGGTGATGACGTTGCGCCCCGCCCGGGGCACGGAGGTGAGCGGCACGCCCGAGACGTAGAAGGTCTCGTACATGTCGGCCCCGAAGGGACCCGAGATGGGCAGGCCGCGGAAGACGGCGACCCGGCCCTGGTCGTCCGTGCCCACGAAGAACACCTGGCGGGAGGCGAGCCACGCACCCGTGAGGACGAGTCCGAGGATCACCACGAGGGCGACGAGCGGGGCCAACCGCGGCCGGCGGCGCCGGCGGCGCGCTCCGCCCGACACCTCCGCGCCCGCGGGACGCGGCTGACGGCGCGACGCCCGGACCTCCGGGGCCGCCCGCGGCCGGGGCGGCGCGGCGACGGCCGCCGAGGCGCCCGTGGGCTGCTCGTCCGCGTCCGCGTCGCCCTCCCCCTCCACACGGAACAGGACGACGGTGATGTTGTCGCGCCCGCCCGCCGCGTTGGCGGCGTCGATGAGCCGCTCGCCGGCCTCACGCAGGCCCTCCGAGCCGCTGACGATCCGCCCGAGGGTCTCCTCGTCGACCATCCCGGTGAGGCCGTCGGAGCACAGCAGGAACATGTCGCCGTCGCGCAGGCGCACGCTCTGGGTGTCCACCTCCACCGCGGGCTCGGGCCCCAGCGCGCGCGTGATCACGGAGCGCTGCGGGTGGACGGCCGCGGAGGCCTCGTCGAGCTTGCCCTGATCGATGAGGGCCTGGACGAGCGTGTGGTCGCGGGTGAGGCGCTCGAGCTCGCCGTGACGGACGCGGTAGAGACGCGAGTCCCCGACGTGGGCCACGGCGAGGTCATCGTCGTCCACGCGCACCGCGGTGAGCGTCGTGCCCATGCCCGCGCGCTCGCGGTCGCGGCGCGAGAGCTCGTGGATCCGGGCGTTGGCGGCGTGGGCCACGCGCGCGAGTCGTTCCTCCGTCGAGGCGCCGTCTCCCAGCCCCTGGCCCAGGCACTCCACGGCGAGGTGGGAGGCGACCTCGCCCGCCTGCGCCCCGCCCATCCCGTCGGCCACCGCGAACAGCGGCGGGGCCTCGAAGTAGGAGTCCTCGTTGCCGCGGCGCTGGCGGCCGGTGTCGGTGAGGGCGACGTGCTCGACGATCCTCATTGGGCGAAGGTGAACTCCGAGTCGCCGATGCGGATCACGTCGCCGGGGTGCAGCGGCTGCGGGCCGTGGACGGCCTCGCCGTTGAGGAAGGTGCCGTTCGTGGAGCCGAGATCCTCGAGCACGAGCACGGGCCCCTCGCGGACCACCCGGGCGTGCTGGGAGGACGCGAAGGGATCCTCGAGCACGATCTCCACGTCGCCCCGACCGAAGGTCACCCCGTCGTGGAGATCGTAGACCATCCCGGGGTCGTGGCCGGGGGCCTTCGCGACCACGAGCCGCGGCTCGCCCCCGTCGTCGCCGAAGGGCGCCGAGGCGGCGTGCAGCGACGTGGCGTCGGACGCCGTGCCGCGCCCTCCGTCCTCGCGCACCGCCCCGCCGCGACGCAGGTCGCGCAGGGCGGACCGGGCCACCCAGAGCAGGAACAGGTAGAGCACGAGCAGGAAGCCGAACTTCAGCGCGACGGAGATGGGCTCGAGCATGGCTAGGACTGCTCGAAGGTGACCCGCGAGTGGCCGAGCTCGATCACGTCGCCGGGCGCGAGGACGCGGGGACGCTCCACCTTGACCCCCCCGATGGCCACGCCGTTCGTCGAGCCGACGTCGGAGAGGACCCAGGAGCCACCACGCGGGCGGATCTCCGCGTGGCGGCGGGAGATGTTGGGATCGGCGAGCACGACGTCGCACTCCCGCGAGCGCCCGAGGACGGCGCCGCCCGCGCCGATCACCACCCGCTTGCCGTCGTGCACGACCGCCGCGGTGGACTGCCGCGCCTGGGCCCGCTCCTCCAGGGGCTGCGCGAGGCGCTCGGCGGTCGAGTAGACCATCGTGTTGCCCGCGTCGCCCTGGGCCGGCTCCACCGCCCCGGCGTGCTGCGAGACGAGCCGTGCCTGGATGCCGAACTCCCCGAGTGAGAGGCGCTGGTCGGTCTTGAACTCGATGACGGGGCGGGAGAGGAGGGAGTAGCGCTCGCGACGCGCGTGCTCGAGCAGGTAGCCCGCGAGCTCGGCCCGCAGCGCGTCCTGCATCTCGTGGAGGCGGTCGGCGTCGGCGGGCGAGAGCCAGACGGCGTACTCGTTGGGGACGTAGGTGCGCGAGAGCGAGGGCGACTTGTGCTCTTCCATCTCACGGGCGAGCTTGCGGGCGATCTCCACCGGGCGGACTTCCGAGCGGAAGGCGCGGGAGAACGTCCCCTCCACGAGGCCCGCGATCTTCGACTCCAGGCTCTTGAGCACGCTCATGGGGTGCGCGGGGGAGCGCTCGGCCATGCTAGGGAAGACACGCCGACCGCCGCCACTCCCGCGGCGAGGGCGGCGAGGGCGATCGGGACGGACGCCACCGAGGCCGTGGCGGCGGCGAGGGCGAGCGCCCACACGAGGGGACCGAGCACGCGGTGGGTCCGCGCGGTGAGCGGCAGGAGCGCGGCGGCCACGGCCCAGAGGACCACGAGCCCGAGGCGCGGATCCTGCAGCAGGGGCCGCAGGACGTCGTCCAGGGCGCCGGCGAGGGCCCGCCGCCAGCCCGGGGCGGGCAGCGGACCGCCCAGGAGCTCGCGGCGCGCGAGCGGCTCAGCAAGCAGAAGCCACCAGGCGGCGAGCGCGGCGAGCGCGGCGCGGCGCACCGGCGTCCGGGCCAGCGCGGCGAGCGCCGGGGCCGCCGGGGCGAGGCCGAGGAGGCCGAGGAGGGGAGCGAGGGCGGGGAGCGACCACAGCGCCGGGGCGCGGGGAAGCAGCACGGGCGGGGCGGCGAGGGCGGCGGCGAGCACGAACGCGGCGCCGTGCTCGTGGAGGTGGAGGAACACCCAGCCCACCGCGACGAGCGCCCCGACCAGCCACGCCAGCCGGGGCAGCAGGAAGACGGAGACGGCGGCCGCGAGCGCCACCGCGGGCGCGACGCCGGGAGCGTCCAGGAAGGTGGTCCCGAGCGACGCCAGTCCCCCCGCCGAGACGGCGGCCACCACCCGGACCGGGAGCTGGCGCGCGCGGCGGGGCTCGTCGAGCTCGTCCCATACCACGGGTTGCCCCGCCCGGATCGCGCCGCGCCCGTCGTGAGACGACTTCCTCCCGCCGCGCGGCGCCTGGCGGCGCAGGAGCGGCAGGGGGGGCAGGGGGGGCACACGACGCGTCGGCGTCGGTATCGGCGCCGGCGCGTCGCGCGGGCGGGTCCACCCCGGGTCGTCCCCGAGCGCGGGCAGGGCGGCGGCGAGGGCCTCGCGCAGCTCGGGCAGCTCGAGCCGGAAGTCGGGATCGGGGTGCAGCGCGGTGTCCAGTGCCTCGCCGAGCGCCCCGGGCAGGTCGGGGCGCCGCAGGGCGAGGGGCGGCAGCGGCTCCCCGAGCCGCCGCGCCGTGGCGGCGGGCGTGGCCGCGCGGACCGGGTTGTCGCCCGTCCATCCCTCGTAGAGCACGAGGGCGAGCGCGTAGACGTCGGCCACCGGGGTCACCCGGCGGCCCTCGGCCTGCTCGGGAGCCATGTAGGCGAGCGTTCCCACGACATCGCCCGTCACCGTGAGCGGGTCTCCCCCCGTGACATGGGCCACCCCGAAGTCACAGAGCTTCGCCGGCGGCGCGCCCGGCCGCTGCTCCTCGGGGACGAGCACGTTGCCCGGCTTGACGTCGCGGTGCACGACCCCGCGCTCGTGAGCGTGCGCGAGCGCCCCGGCCAGGGCGAGGCCGATCTCGGCGACGTCACGGTCCGACAGCGCGCCCTCGGCGAGGAGCGCGGACAGTGGGCTGCCCCGGACCCACTCCGAGACGAGGTAGGCGGCGTCCGTGTCACGCGCGGCCTCGTAGAGGGCGACGATCGCGGGGTGCGAGAGCCGGGCCGCGGCGATCGCCTCGCGCCAGCCGCGGTCGGCGCCGGGGCGGGCGGGTCCCAATCTCTCCACGGGCACCACCTTGATCGCCACCTGACGCCCCAGGCGCTCGTCGCGCGCGAGCCAGACCGTCCCGAACGCCCCGGTCCCGAGGCGGCGCACCGGCTGGTAGCGGTCGAGCAGGAGCCCGCGGGGGACCACCTGCCCCGTCGCCGCCGTCGCATCCATGCCGTCTTCGCCTTCGGGCAACCCCCTCCATCCTCCTCTTCACCGCAACGAAACGCCCGCATGCCGCCGTGCGCCGTGTCAGGATGGTGCCGCCCACCCTCCGAGAGGAGCTTCGACCCTGTCGTTCTTCGACGACGCCGACGCCCCCCGTCGGGCCGAGCCGCGCCGCCCCGCGGCCCGCCGGACGGGCGGAGCGACCCGGCAGCCGCGCCCCCGCCGGACCCAGCCCCCCCGTCGCTCGGGGCCGGGCTCGGGCTCGGGCTCAGGCGCCGAGGGTGAGCTCTCCGAGGTCCGCCGCCGGCAGCTCGTCCTGGGCGCGGGGGTCGTGGTCGTCCTCATCATCCTCGTGCTCGGGGTCCGCTCGTGCACGTCCTCGGCGCGCAAGCGCGGGCTGCGCGACTACGCCACGAACGTCTCGAACATCATCCGCAAGTCGGACTCCGACGTGTCCACGCCGCTGTTCCGCTACCTCGAGGGCACGGGCGCCACGGCCACGAGCGCGGGCTTCAACCTGCAGAACCAGATCAACAACCTCAAGGTCGAGGCCGACACCGAACTCTCCCGGGCGTCCGCGCTCGACGTCCCGAGCGAGGCGGACGAGGCCCAGCGCTGGGTCCTGACCACGTTGGAGCTCCGCCGCGACGGCGTCCAGCGCATCGCCGAGAAGGTCCAGGAGGTACGCGGCAACGCGGGGGAGAGCGCGCTCCGCTCCATCGCGGGGCAGATGCGCGCCTTCGACGCCTCCGACGTCCTCTGGTCCCAGCGGGCGATCCCGCTCATCGACTCCGCGCTCAAGGAGGCCGGCGTCTCGCCCGGATCGGCCCCCGTGGCGCGCTCGAGCTTCCTCAGGGACTCCGCGTGGCTCAACCCGACGTTCGTGGCCTCCCGGCTCGGCTCGGCCTCCGCGGGGGGTGGGGGCACGGGTGGACCGGCGGCGCCGGGCACGCACGGGCACGCCGTGAGCTCGGTGACCGTCGGCTCGACCACGCTGAACGCCGCGGCGGTGAACCGGCTCCCCGCCTCTCCCGCGCCCGTCTTCGTGGTCAAGATCGCGAACCAGGGCGAGAACGACGAGCGCAACGTGCGCGTGCGGGTCGAGCTCCCCGGCAGCGGCCCGGTCGTGCGGACGATCCCGCTCTCGGCGAAGGGACAGGAGAGCACGGCAACCGTCGCGCTCACGAAGCCCCCGGCGGTGAGCGGGTCCGCCGTGCGGGTGACGGTGTCCGTGGTGCCCGTCCCGGGCGAGAAGACCACGAGCAACAACACCCAGACCTACCAGGTTCTGTTCACGCGCTAGCGTCCCGCGGTCGTGGACGGGCTGACGGACACCACGGGGATCGTCGCGCTCGCCGCGGCGGGGGTGGCTCTCGCCGCGCTCGTCCTCGCCGCGGTCCTGGCGGTGCGCCTGCGCCGCCTCCGAGCCGCCCAGACCATGCTCCTCGGGGACGACCGCCAGGATCTCGTCGCCCACGCTGCCGGGCTCGAGCGCGACTACGCCGCGCTCCACGCCTACGTCGAGGACGCGCTCGGGCGCCTGCACGAGCGCGTGGCCACGGCCGAGGGGCGGCTCGACGGGACGATCGCGCACCGTGCGCTCGTCCGCTACGACGCCTACGGCGAGATGTCCGGACGGCAGTCGACGACGCTCGCCCTCCTGGACGCGCGGCGCTCGGGCCTGGTGCTCTCCTCGATCCACCACCGCGACTCGGCACGCATCTACGCCAAGCAGGTCCACGACGGGAAGGCGGAGATCGAGCTCTCGCCCGAGGAGGACGAGGCGGTGCGGGCGGCGCTGAACTCCAGTTCCACTTCCGAGTGAAGGTCGCCTACCTCGGGCCGGACGGGACGTTCTCGGCCGAGGCCCTGCGTCACACGATCGACGCCGCCGCCCACGAGCTCGTCCCGGTGCCCGGGATCTTCGAGGCGGTCATGGCGGTGGCGCACGGGGAGGTCGACCGGGCGCTCGTGCCCATCGAGAACTCCCTGGAGGGCGCCGTGAACGCGACGCTCGACGCGCTCGCCGTCGAGACGCAGGACGTGGCGATCGTGGGGGAGGTGGTGCACCCCATCCGGGTCTGCCTGCTCGTGGCGGCCGCCCGGGCGGGTGGCGCGACCCCCTCGCTGGACGAGATCACCGAGGTCGTCTCCCACCCGCAGCCCGCCGCGCAGTGCGCGGGGTTCCTGCGCACGCGCCTCCCGGGCACCCCGGTCGTGGCCGCCGCGTCGACCGCCGAGGCGGTCCGCTCGGTCGGAGGGGACGGGTCGGACCCGCCCACCCGGGCCGCGCTCGGCACGCGGCTGGCCGCCCAGCTCTACGGCTGCACGGTGCTGCTGACCGGCGTGGAGGACGTCCCCGACAACGAGACGCGGTTCGTCTGGCTCGCCCCGCGCGGCACCCCGCCCGAGGGCAGCGGGCCGTGGAAGACCTCGCTCGTGTTCTGGGGCGTCGGCGCCGAGGCCCCGGGCTGGCTCGTGCGCTGCCTCTCGGAGTTCGCCTTCCGCGGGGTGAACCTCGTGCGGATCGAGTCCCGCCCGCGCCGGCAGGGGCTGGGCCGCTACATGTTCTTCGTCGACTGCGAGGGACGCGCGGACGACGGGGAGGGCGGGGCCGTATCCGAGGCGATCGCGGCCCTCCAGGGCCAGGCCGAGCACGTCCGCACCCTCGGGAGCTATCCCGTGGCGTAGGTAGAATCGCCCCTCGAGGTAGGGCCGCGCCCATGACCGCCACCATCGACCCAGCGCCGCTCAGGCTCGCGCCGCCTCTGGAGCACCAGCGGCGCGGGCGGGATTCCGGGCGGGTGCTCGTCCTCAACGCGACGTACGAGCCGATCAACGTCTGCACCGTCCGGCGGGCGATCGTCCTCCTGCTCAAGGAGAAGGCGGAGATGCTCGAGCGCGCCGAGGCCGAGCTGCACGCCGGCTCGCTCACCGTCCCGCGCCCCGCGGTCATCCGCCTCGTCTCCTACGTCCGCGTCCCCCGGGACACCCACCGCCGCAAGATCACCCGCCGCGCCGTGTTCGCCCGCGACGACTGGGCCTGCCAGTACTGCGGCGCGCGCTCCCAGCTCACCGTCGACCATGTCGTGCCGCGCTGCCGGGGCGGGGACTCGAGCTGGGAGAACATCGTCGCCTCCTGCGCACCGTGCAATCGCCGCAAGGGCGACCTGCACCTGCGCCACTCGGGCATGACCCTCCGCCGGGAGCCCCGCGCCCCCGGCCCCCAGGTGTTCATCCAGGTCGCGAGCCCGACGATCCCCACCGCCTGGCGGCAGTACCTCCCGACCGCGGCGTAGAGCGACGAAGGGCCCCGTCGACACGGGGCCCTTCGTGTACGGCTCTGGCTGCCTGAGACCGGGGCGGGCTCTCGTACTACGCCGGTGGGACTAGATCCGGCACCTGCCCCGACGGTGTCTCGGTTTGGTCTCCGCTACGCGGAGGCAGCCAATCCACTGCTAACGACCGGACACCTCCAGGGTCCCCGAAATACTGTCAGACAAGCTCGGACCACCTCCTTTCTCTGGTGAAGCAGAGAGTAGCGGCCCGGCAGGCGTCACGGGGCATCGTCGAGCGGCACCGCGCCGTCCGCCCCGGGCTCGTCACCGACCAACGAGCGGAGCTCGTCGGTGCCCGGCTCGAGGACCGGCGCCCCCGTGTCGGTCTCGGACTCGACCACGAGGGCCACCGCGGAGACCCGGTCGTCGTCGCGGATGTTCATCACGCGGACGCCCTGGGTCGTGCGTCCCTGCTCGGAGATCCCGCTCACGCCGGTGCGCTGGACCATCCCGTGCTGGGAGATGAACACGAGCTCCTGGTGCGGCCGGACGATCAGCGCGTTGGCCAGCCCGCCCCGCCCCTCGGTGAGCCGGATCGTCATGACGCCCTTGGCCCCGCGCCGGGTCTCGCGGTAGTTGACGATCCCCGTTCGCTTGCCGTAGCCGTTCTCCGTGACGACGAGCAGCTCCTGGTCGTCGCGGGCGACGTCCATGGCCAGCACCTCGGCGGCGTCCATGCCGCGCACCCCGCTCGTGTCGCGTCCCATCGCCCGCAGCTCGGCCTCGTTGAAGCGCACCGCCAGGCCCGCCTTGGAGACCATGATGATGTCGTCCTCGCCCGAGGTCCGGCGGACCGCCACGAGCTCGTCGTCGTCGCGGATGTTGATGGCGATGATCCCGTCGGCCTTGATCGGCGTGTTGTACGCGAGGAACTCCGTCTTCTTCACCGTCCCGTTGCGCGTGGCGAACACGAGGTACTTGCCCTCTGTGAAGTCCCGGGTGGAGAGCACCGACTGCACGCGCTCGCCCTCGCGCAGCGGGAGGATGTTCACGAGCGCACGCCCCTTCGCGGTCCGCGACGCCTCGGGTAGCTCGTAGACCTTCTGGCGGTAGACCTTCCCCCGGTTCGTGAAGAACAGCAGGTAGTCGTGCGTCGAGGACACGAAGAGGTGCTCGATGTAGTCGCCGTCCTTGATGTCCATCCCGGTGACGCCGACCCCCCCGCGGCGCTGCTGGCGATAGGTTGCCAACGGGAGCGACTTGATGTAGCCCGAGCGCGTGATCGCGATGACCATCTGCTGGTCGGCGATGAGGTCCTCGATGTCGATCTCGTCCTCGGAGAACGTGATCTCCGTGCGGCGGTCGTCCGCGTAGGCCTCCGAGATCTCGGTGAGCTCGTCCTTGATGAGCTGCATGACCCGCGCCTCGTCGCCGAGGATCTCCCGCAGCTCGGTGATGCGCTCGACGAGGTCGGCGTGCTCCGCCTTGATCTTGTCCGTCTCCAGCGCGGTGAGGCGGCGCAGGGTGAGGGCGAGGATCGCCTCGGCCTGGACCTGGGTGAGCTCGAAGCGCTCCACGAGGCCGCGGCGGGCGGTCTCGGAATCCGCCGAGCCGCGGATGAGCTCGATGACCTCGTCGAGGTTGCCGAGCGCGATGAGCAGCCCGTCGAGGATGTGGAGGCGGGCCTCCTTCTGGCGCAGCTCGAACTTCAGCCGCCGGACCACGACCTCGCGCTGGTGGGCGACGTAGGCCTCGATGATCTCCCGGAGCCCGAGTGTCCGCGGCACCCCGTCGGCGAGGGCGACGGCGTTCACGCCGAACGTCGTCTGGAGCGGCGTCTGCTTGAAGAGGTTGTTGAGCACGACCTTCGGGATCGCGTCGCGCTTGAGGGTGATGACGATCCGCATGCCCTGCTTGTTGGACTGGTCCTCGACGTCGGCGATCCCGCCGATCTTCTTCTCGATGACGAGGTCGGCGATCCGCTTGACGACGCCGTTGTCGCCGCCCTTCTTGACCTGGTAGGGCAGCTCGGTGACGATGATCGCCTCGCGTCCGCCGCGGAGCTGCTCGGTGTGGGCGCGGGCCTGCATCCGCACCCGGCCGCGTCCCGTGGCGTACGCGTCGCGGATCCCGCTCACGCCGAGGATCACGCCGCCCGTGGGGAAGTCCGGTCCCTTGACGTAGCGCATGAGCCCCTCGACGGGGATCGCGGGATCGTCGATGAAGGCGATCGTCGCCGCGACCACCTCGCGGAGGTTGTGCGGCGGGATGTTCGTCGCCATGCCCACGGCGATCCCCGACGCCCCGTTGACGAGCAGGTTCGGGAAGCGCGCCGGCAGGACGACGGGCTCGGAGTCCTTGCCGTCGTAGTTGGGCTGGAAGTCGACGGTGTCCGCGTCGAGGTCGCGGAGCATCTCGGTGGCGATCCGCGAGAGCCGCGCCTCGGTGTTGTGCGAGACGAAGCCGTCGGTGAGGAACGAGTGGTCGGCGGTGTCGACGCAGACCGAGTAGACGGGCTGCTCGCCGGCGTCCTCGACGCTCGCCACGCGGGCGTAGTAGTAGTCGCCCGACACGAGCGGGTCGGCGACGCCGAGGGCCTCCTCGCAGGCGACACGGTCGCGGATGGCGACGCCGTCGCGCTCCCAGCGTTCGATCCGGTCGACGTTATGCCGGCGCAGCCAGTCGTGGTCGCCGCGCGACCAGCCGCCCTCGGTCCGCAGGTACTCGCCCAGGAAGGGCACGTGGTCGGAGGAGAGAGCGCGGCTGGTGAGCGGTATCGCGGTGAGGACACGTCGAAGCTTGTGCTGCTTGGTCCCGAGGAACCCCACGCGTTTCGAGAAGAGCCGGGCGTCGCGGCGGTTGGTGATGACGACCTTGTGCTCGCCGCGGTCCGTCGGTCCGCAGATGCGGGAGACGACACCGAATTCGAGGAGCAGAAGCTGGACGTCATGAGCGAGCTGCGCCGAGTAGCTGGAGTAGGAGACCTGGACGGTCTTGCGGGGCAGCAGCGAGCAGGACCCGTCACCCGTGAACAGCGCCTGGAGGAAGGCGCGCTTGAACGCGCCCGTTCCCCGCCAGACCGCCTCGGGGATGCGCTTGTCCGCGGAGCGCAGGCTCTCGAGCTCGGCGAGCGGGCTCGCGCGCAGGGCGTCGAGCCGGTGGACGTCGATCTCCCAGCACACGGAGCCCGAGCGGATCGTGCGTGAGGAGACGTAGCGCGGGCCGCCCACCACCGTGTCGTACGCCGCCAAGACGAGGTCGAAGAGCTCCCGGTCGACGTTGTTGAACCCGGCGCGGCGCACGCTGAACCAGCCCTCGGAAACCCATGCCCCCAGCAGGTGGGCCGTCGCGCGCTCGTCCGGGGCGAGCTCGCCGCCAGTGGGTCGCGGGGTCCGGGACACCAGCACGCGGTCGCCCGGCGCGATTTCCTCGAGGAGCTTCCACAGGAGCATCGGGACCCCGGCCAGATCGACGAGACAAAGGACCGGGTGGTTGTGCGTGCCCGTGAGCTCGTAGCCCTCGGCCGTCCGCATCCGCAGCGTCGGATGGGTGCCGGAGTGGAAGACGCGCGAGGCCGACACGGGCCGGCCGAGCCGATCCAGGACCTCGAGCGCGACCTCGCGCTCGGAGTCAGGCGTCAGCCCCGGAGCGAGATCGGCGATCCGGACCGTTTCGTGGGGCGTCGCCACACGTGTGTCGCCGACGAGGCAATACCGCATCGCCGCTGGTGGGTCGTCGTCGATCGAGCCGAAGTTGCCCTGGGGCTCGACGAGCATGTGGCGCAGGGAGAAGTCCTGCCCCATGCGGACGAGCGTGTCGTAGATGGCCGAGTCGCCGTGGGGGTGGTACTTGCCCATGACCTCGCCGGTGATCCGCGCGCACTTGACAAACGGACGGTTGGGCTGGAGGCCCATCTCGTTCATCCCGTGCAGCACACGGCGGTGGACGGGCTTCAGCCCGTCCCGCACGTCGGGCAGCGCGCGGCCAACGATGACCGACATCGCATAGTCGAGATACGACGAGCGCATCTCCTGCTCGAGCTCACGGGGCTCGATGCGTTCCGGGGTGATGCTCATGCTCTAGACGTCCAGGTTCGTCACGTCGCGGGCGTTGGACTCGATGAACTCGCGGCGGGGCTCGACCTTGTCGCCCATGAGCATCGTGAACGTGCGGTCGACCTGCGCGGCGTCCTCCATCGTCACCTGGAGCAGGGCGCGCGACTCGGGCTGCATCGTCGTCTCGGCGAGCTGGTCGGCGTTCATCTCACCGAGGCCCTTGAAGCGCTGGAGCCCGACCCCGTGGCCGGCGACCTTGAGCACCGCGCGGCGCAGCTCATCGAAGGACGGGGCGTCGGCCTCGCGGTCGGCGAGGCGCACCGCGAACGGCGGGGTGCCGGCGAGCTGCTGGAGCTGGCCGTGCACACGGACGAACGACCGGTAGTCGGGCGAGGCGAGCAGCGCCCGGGGGATCCGATGCTGGCGGGCGTGACCCGTCTTGCGCTCCACGGCGCGGAGGGTCAGCTCGACGGGATCCTCTCCCGTGAGCTCGGTGCTCCACGGCTCGGTGTCCGGCACCTCGGCGCGCAGCAGGGCGATCAGCTCGGCGTCCTCGGTCACCCCCTCGTCGAGGATCTGCGACTCCTCGAGGAAGGTGATGAGATCGTGCCCGTGCTCGGCGCGCAGCGACGAGCCCCAGCCCTCGTACTGCTTGAGCAGCCGGTTGAAGGTCTGCCACCGCTTCTCGGTGAGGCGCAGGGCCTGGCCCTCGCGGTCGGCGATCTCCAGGCGCTCGTACTTGTCCTGCAGGATGATCTGCTCGAGCTCGGACTCCTTCTCGATGTACCGCGAGCTCTTGCCCTGGGTCATCCGGTAGAGCGGCGGCTTGGCGATGTACACGTGACCACGCTCGATGAGCTCGGGCATCTCGCGGAACAGGAGGGTGAGCGCGAGCGTGCGGATATGAGCTCCGTCTACGTCGGCATCGGTCATCAAAATCACCTTGTGGTAGCGCAGGCGCTCCATATCGAACTCCTCGCGCACCCCGGTCCCGATCGCCGTGATGAGCGCCTGGATCTCCTCGTTGCGCAGGACCTTGTCGATCCGCGCCTTTTCCACATTCAGGATCTTCCCGCGTAGGGGCAGGACGGCCTGGGTCGAGCGGTCGCGCCCCTGCTTGGCCGGGCCGCCGGCGGAGTCGCCCTCGACGACGAAGAGCTCGGCGAGTGACGGGTCCTTGATCGAGCAGTCGGCGAGCTTGCCGGGCAGGTGCGAGTTCTCCAGGACCGACTTGCGCCGAGCCATGTTGCGGGCCTGGCGCGCGGCGTCGCGGGCGCGTGCGGCGTCGACGCATTTCATGACGATGCGCTTTGCGTCGGTGGGGTTGAGCTCGAGCCAGTCGGCGAGCCCGGCGTTCACCACGGACTGGACGAACCCGGCCATGCCCGGGTTGCCGAGCTTGGTCTTCGTCTGGCCCTCGAACTGGGGATCGGACAGCTTCGCCGAGATGACCGCGGTGAGGCCCTCGCGGATGTCCTCGCCGGCGAGGACGGGATCCTTGTCGCGGAGCATTCCCTGCTTCTTGGCGTAGGTGTTGATCTGGCTCGTCAGCGCCGACCGGAACCCCGAGAGGTGCGAGCCGCCCTCGTGGGTGTTGATGTTGTTTGCGAAGGAGAAGACCGACTCCTGGAAGGAGTTGCCGCCCGACCACTGCATGGCGACCTCGACCGCGCCTTCGGTCGCGGACTCGCCCTCGAGGAAGATGACCTTGCGGTGCAGCGGGTCCTTGTTCTCGTTGAGGTAGCGGACGAAGTCCTCGATGCCGCCCTCGTAGCGGAACTCCGCCCGGCGACCCTCCGCGCGTTCGTCGGTGATGCCGACGCGCAGGCCGCGGGTGAGGAACGCGGTCTCCCGCAGGCGGTTCTCGACCGTCGTCCACTCCAGCGTCGCCTGCGGATCGAAGATCTCGGCGTCGGGCATGAAGGTGACCGTCGTCCCGGTCTCCTGCGTCGCCTCACCCTTCTGGAGCGGGCCTGGCTTACCGCGCTCGTAGCGCTGGCGCCAGGTGAAGCCGTCACGACGGATCTCGATCTCGAGCCACTCCGAGAGGGCGTTGACCACGGAGACGCCCACGCCGTGCAGCCCGCCGGAGACCTTGTAGCCCCCGCCGTCGCCGAACTTCCCGCCCGCGTGCAGGACGGTGAGCACGACCTCGACCGCGGGGCGCTGCTCCTTCGCCATGATCGCGACGGGGATCCCGCGACCGTCGTCGACCACGGTGACCGAACCGTCGGGATGGATCGTCGTCTCCACCGACGTGGCGTAGCCGGCCAGCGCCTCGTCGACCGAGTTGTCGACGACCTCCCACACGAGGTGATGCAGGCCGCGCTCTCCCGTCGAACCGATATACATGCCCGGGCGCTTGCGGACGGCCTCGAGGCCCTCCAGGACCGTGATGTCCTGGGCGTCGTATCCGCTGGCCGGGCGCGGCGCGTCAGCGCCGTTGTCGTTCGCCACTAGACCTCCGTTGAACGTGCCGACGCCCCGGGTTTCGCGCGTGTCGCGAGACGACCGGGGCGCCGTGAAGCTGGTTGCCGAAGGATAGCAGCCGGAGGGGGCGGATCCCTGGGTTCATAGCTACCGAAATGCCTGCAAACGACCGGGAAGTGTGACGCCTCACGCGCGCCCCCGCGGTGGGGCGGCCTGGCAGCGCAGCCGGAGCACCCGCTCCGCCCCCAGCGCGGCGTTCAGGGCGTCGATGATCCCGGGCGACATCAGGTCGAGCTCATGGGCCCAGAGCGATGACGAGCACGTCACCGTGACCGTGCCCTCGCGCGCCGCCGCCGGGGCCGCCTCGCGTGCGATCGCCTCGCCCACGACCCCCGGCCAGGCGCGCTGCACATCGGCGAGAAGTGTCCGAGGCGCCCACTCGCTCTCCAGCCGTCCGAGGGTCGTCGCGAGGGTGCGGGGGGTCCGGCGCCGGATCATGCAGTGACCTCCTCGCGCACGGTCCCCGCCACCACTGAGAACCGGGTCACCGCCACGTCCCCGGCGCCGGGGACGTGGCCGAGCTCGGTGGTGGTGATCACCGTCTGCCCGTGCGCGCCCACGCGCTCCACGAGCCGCTCGCGGCGGTCGGTGTCGAGCTCGGACATGACGTCGTCGAGCAAGAGGAGGGGGAACGCCCCGCGCGCCTCGCCGATGGCGTCGCGCTCGGACAGCAGGAGGGCGAGGAGGGCCAGGCGCTGCTCGCCCTGGGATCCGTACGCCCGCAGCTCGCGCCCGTCGCGCAGGAGCGCGAGCTCGTCGCGGTGGGGCCCATGGCCGGTGAAGCCGCGGTCGAGATCGCCGTCGACCCGTTCGGCGAGCTCCGCGGCAAGGCCCTCGGCGTCCGACGCCTGCGCGCGCGGCCGGTACACGAGCATCCCCTCGCCCTCGAGGCCGAGCTCCGCGGCCAGGTCGCCGAAGCGCTCGGCGAGCAGCGCCACGGTGCGCGCACGGTCGTCCATGAGCGCGATCCCGTGGCGGGCGAGCTCCGAGTCCCATGCGCGCAGCGACTCCCGGGACGCGTACCCGGCCCGGATGCGCCCGAGCAGGGCGTTGCGTTGGGCCAGGGCGGCGGCGTACGCACGGCGCGTCCCGGCGCGCGCCGGCCACAGCGCGCCCACGACCTGGTCGAGGTGCGCCCGCCGCCCCGCCGGGGTGCCCTTGACGAGCTCGAGGCGGTCGGGCAGGAACACCGACACGAGCGGTCGGGCGACAACGTCCACGAGTCGGTCGACCGGCGCGTCGTCGGCGGTGAGGCGCTTGGGGTGTCCGGGCTCGAAGCCCACGGCGAGGACGTGGGCGCCGTCGGGGTCCTCCGCCCCCACCTCCACCCGGCACACGCGCTCACCCCACCGCACGCACTCGCGCTCGTTCGTCGTCCGGCACGACCGCCCGGTGCAGCCGAAGTACAGCCCCTCGAGCAGATTCGTCTTCCCCGCCCCGTTACGGCCGGTGACGACCGTGAGGCCGGGGCCGAGCGCGACCTCCTCGGCCGCATAGCCCCGGAAGTCACGCAGCGCCAGGCGGGTGACACGCACGACCGCGCGTCAGACGTTGAGGCGGATCGGCATGATCAGGTAGAGGAACCCGCTGCCGTCGGCGGAGGAGATGAGCCCGGGGCGCAGGGGCGAGATGAGCTGGAGCTTCACGTCGGCGCCCTCCACGCTCTCGAGGCCGTCGCGGAGGAAGTCCGGGTTGAAGCCGATCTCCAGCGGCTCGCCGTCGAAGGGGACGGGCAGCGACTCCCGAGCCTCGCCGACGTCGGGCGTCTGGGCCGAGACGGTCACCTCGCCCGGAGCGAACGCGAGGCGCAGCGGGGCGTTCTTCTGGGCGAGGAGCGAGATACGCCGCACGACGTCGGTGAACTCCTCCCCGGCGAGGACGAGATCGTGCTCGTAGGTCTCGGGCAGGAGCTGGCGGTAGTTCGGGAACTGGCCCTCGATGAGGCGCGAGGAGAGAACGACCCCGCCGACCTCGAAGACGACCTGGTTGGCGGTCCTGCCGACCGAGAGCGTCTCCACGTCGCCGGCGCCGGCGACGATCCGCCCGAGCTCGGCAAGCGCCCGCGCGGGGACGTTGGCCTCGAACTCGCCGGCGAGCGCCTGCTCGAGCCGGGTCTCCTTCACGGACAGCCGGTAGGAGTCCGTCGCGACCATCCGCAGCTCGTCCCCCGCGGCCGAGACGAGGATCCCCGTGAGCACGGGCCGGGTCTCGTCGCGCGAGGCCGAGCGCATGACCCGGTTCACGGTCTCCACGAACGCCCCGGCGGGGACCGCGACCTCGGTGTCCCCTCCCGGGCCGGCCAGCGGCGGGAAGTCCTCACCCCGCAGGGTGCGGATGTGGAACACGGCGTTGCCGGCCGAGAGCTCGACGTCGCCCTCGGCGGAGCGCAGCTCGAGCGTCGCCTCCTTGGCCGGCAGCGCGCGGACGACCTCCACGAGCAGGCGGGCAGGGAGGACGCATGTGCCCTCCCGGGCGATCTCACCTTTCAGGGGAACGCGGAGCCCGATCTGGTTGTCGGTGGCGCGGAGCTCCGCCCGGTCAGCCTCGACGGCCAGCTGCACCCCGGAGAGGGCCTGGATGGCCGAGCGGGTGGAGGCGACCCGGGCGACCGCCGCCAGCTTGGCGGCGAGCTCGTCGCGACCCACCGACAACCTCATCTCTGCATTCCCGAGAGAACGGGGCTAGGAGTCATTGGGCCTGTGGACATGTTGATGGACGAGTGTGTCACGGCTGCCGGATCTCTCCCAGGTGCTCGCGAACCCGCTGCACAGCGGCATGGGCGACGGGGTCGGCGGCGATGCGCTGCGTCGTCTTCCGGCAGGCGTGCTGGACTGTGGAGTGGTCGCGGGCAAAGGCGCGCCCGATCGCCGGGAAGCTCTCCCCGGTGCACTCCCGGCACAGGTACATGGCGACCTGACGGGGCCAGGCCACGCGGGGGGCGCGAGCCTTGGAGCGCAGCTCCTCGACCGTGATCCGGAAGGCGGCGGCGGTCGCGTCCTGGATCTGGGCGACGGTACGTCGGGGGGGGCGTGACGCGGGGTAGAGGACGTGGAGGACCTTGTCGACGAGCGCCGGCGTGATGGGTTCCCGTGTCAGCGAGTGGAAGGCGACGACCCGGATGAGGGCGGACTCGAGGTCGCGGATGGACCCGGTCAGGCGCTCGGCGATGGCCTCGAGGGCGCGGGGGTCGGCGAGCTCCACCCCGTCGTGGCCGGCGCGCTTGCGCAGGACGGTCACGCGCATGGCGAGATCTGGGGGCTCGACGTCGGTCACCAGGCCGGAGCCGAAGCGCTCGCGCAGCCGGTCCTCTATGGCCTCCAGGTCGTGGGGCCGGCGGTCGGAGGTCAGGACGAGCTGGGCGCCGGTGGCGTGGAGCGCGTTGAACGTGTGGAAGACCTCCTCCTCGGTCTTCGCCTTGCGCTCGAAGAACTGGACGTCGTCGATGAGCAGGACGTCCGTGTCGCGGTAGAGCGCCTTGAACTCGTCGGCGCCGCGGTTGTGGATGGCGTGTACGAACTGGTTGGTGAACGTCTCGGACGCGACGTAGCGGACGGTCGTCTGTGGCTCGTGGACGGCGAGGTAGTTCGCGATGGCGTGGAGGAGGTGGGTCTTCCCCAGGCCGGGCGGCCCGTAGATGAACAGCGGGTTGTACGCCTGTCCGGGCATTTCGGCGACGGCGAGCGCGGCGGCGTGGGCGAGTCGGTTCCCGTCTCCGATGATGAACTGCTCGAATGTGTACTTCGGGTTGAAGGTCTCGGCGAGTAGGAGAGGCTCGCGGTGGGGGCGTGGGGGGAGTGTCGTCGGGTCGGCCACGACCCTGCGCGAGACGATCTGGACGGTCACCTCGGGCCCGAGCGCGGCTGCGGCGCTGGTCTGCAGTACGCGGGCGTAACGGTCGGCGACCCACGAGCGCTTTGAGTCGGGGGCGGCGATGAGCAGCGTGTCCGAGTCCCAGCCGGCAAAGGTGAGCTCCTCGAGCCACAGGTGGTAGGTCGAGTCGGTCACCGAGGCGCGCAACTCGGCCTGGACGGAGGCCCAGGCGGAGGGGTCGGGATGGGGCGTGGGTGTGGGCAGCGGTTCGTGTCCGCCGGGCGGCGGACCTCTCCTCGAGTGGTGGTGGGGGCCCCTGAGAGCCCCGGGAGGCGGACCATAACAGCGCCTCCGAGGCCCTTGGAACGGGTCTGGGCAAATCGCGGGAAAAGCTCTCGGCGCCCGCCCCCGAGGCCCTTGTGCACACCCCTGTGCACAAGATGTCCCGGCGGTACACTCGGTCCTTCCGTGAAGCGCACCTACCAGCCCAAGAAGCGCAAGCGCGCCCGTACCCATGGGTTCCGCGCACGGATGCAGACACGCGCGGGTCGTGCGGTGCTCAAGCGCCGGCGCGACAAGGGTCGCAGGCGCCTCACCGTCTAGGGAGCAGTGACGTGCCGCCCACCAGGCGTGGCCGGCTCTCCCGCTCTGTGGACTTCGATCGCGTCTACCGCCGGGGCCGCTCGCACGGCAGCCGGGCGCTCGTGCTCCACGCCTTCCCACGCGGGGACGGGGAGCCCCCGCGGCTCGGGCTCTCGGTGGGGCGGAAGGTGGGCGGCGCAGTGGACCGGAACCTGGTCAAGCGCTTGCTCCGGGAGGCGTTCCGGGAGGTCGCTCCCGATCTGAAGGTGGGCTGGGACTTCGTGCTCGTCGCGCGCGCGGACGCGCTGGCCCTCGCCGAGCGCGACGGCTTGGGGGGCGTGCGCGACGCGCTCGCCGAGCTCCTCGACCAGGCGGGGGCCCGCGCGTGAGCGCCGTCGCGCGGGCGGTGGTACGCGCCCCGATCGAGGTGTGGTCGCGGTGGATCTCCCCCGCCCTCCCCGCCCGGTGTCGCTACCACCCGAGCTGCTCGCGCTACGCCTCGGACGCGATCGCCGAGTTCGGCATACTCAGGGGGTTGGTCCTCGCGGGCTGGCGGGTGCTGCGCTGCAACCCGTGGAGCCACGGCGGGGTCGACCCCGTCTCCGCCCAGCGCCTCTTCTCTCCCCGCTGATGACCCTCCCGCTCGGCAACGTCCTCCAGCCCCTCATCGACGTGTTCCGGGCGGTTCTCGTGTTCTTCCACGACACGATCGGTCTGGGCTGGGGCGTGTCGATCATCGCGATGACCGTGCTGATCCGGGCCCTGCTGATCCCGCTGACACTCAAGCAGTTCCGTTCGATGGCGGAGCTCGCCAAGCACCAGCCGGAGATCAAGAAGCTCCAGCAGAAGTACAAGGAGGACAAGCAGCGCCTCAATCAGGAGATGATGGGCTTCTACAAGGAGCACAAGATCAACCCGCTGGCCTCGTGCCTGCCGCTGGCGGCGCAGATGCCGGTGTTCATCTCGCTCTTCTACATGCTCCGCAAGGACCTGCGGCACGAGATCTGCCCAGGGGTCAACCCGGTGCAGGCGGCCGTCACGCACCCGTGCGGTGGTCACGGCAACTCGGGGTTCCTCTTCATCCACGATCTGACCGACAAGGCGACGGGGGGCGTGCTGGTCGCGCTCATCATCCTCTACGTCGGCTCGCAGCTCGCCTCGAGCCTGCTGATGAGCGTGTCGCAGGACAAGATGCAGCGGAACCTCATGCTGTTCCTCCCGCTGATCTTCGTGACGTTCGTGATCCGCTTCCCGGCTGGGCTCCTCGTCTACTGGATCACGACGAACCTGTGGACGATCGTCCAGCAGTACATCGTGCGCAAGCGGGTGGGCCCGATCCGGCCCGTGACCGCGCCCGCGGCCGGCGGAGGGGGTGGGGCCGGTGGATTCCTCGAGCGGCTCCGGGCCGGGCCGGCGGGTCCCACGCCCGCCCTGGCCGACGGCGGGGCGGCCGAGACCGGAGCGAAGGCGACGAGCACGAACGCCCGCGCCGTCAGCGGCCCGCCGCCCCCCCCACCGCGCCAGCGCAAGAAGAAACGCTCGGGCCGACGTCGTTGATGGCCGGGGCCGCCGACGAGGTCCGCGCGCTCCTGGAGCGCGTCGTCAATGCGCTCGAGATCGAGGGCCGGGTGGAGGTGTCCGAGGACGACGAGCAGGTCATCGGCGTCGTGCGCGGCGAGGAGCTCGGTCTCCTCATCGGCCGCCGGGGCGAGACCATCGACGCCTTGCAACACCTCGCGTACCGGCGGGTGATCCAGGCCGGTGTGAAGAAGCGCGTGGTCGTGGACGCGTCGGGATACCGGGACCGCCGCGCCGCGATGCTCCATCACGACGCCGACGAGGCCGCGCGCGACGCGCTCCGGCTCAGCCGCCCGGTCGCGCTCGAGTCCATGAACGCCGCCGAGCGCCGGGTCGTCCACGAGTACCTGCGCGAACGGGGCGAGGTCGAGACGTACTCCGAGGGCGAAGAGCCCGATCGTCACCTCGTCGTGGCGCCGCTCGGGCCCTGAGCGGCGGCGCAACTCCGCGGTCTCCACCGGGTTGCGGCCGACATGCGCAAAGGATTCCTGGTCGTACTGCTCGCCGCATCATTCGCCGCTCTCGCCCCCGCCGGGGCGTCGGCAACCGTCTGTTCCGGCGCCATACCGGGAAGTCGCTATTCCCAGACCATCCGGGTGCACGGCGAAGCGATCGCCCGGGTCTGGATGCACCATGACGCGCGCTACCGATCCTGCACCGTGCTGCGCGCGGTGAAGTGGAAGGGCACGCCTCACTACATGTTCCTCCGGGTCTGCGCGCGTCAGGATCGCCCGAACCACGGCGTGGGCTGCTCGGGGTGGGACGCGGGCCTCTATCGCTTCTACGCCGGGCCGATCTGGCACCCACAGGCCTGGTGCCAGGCCATCCGGGCGAAGATCGACTCTCCGTCCGGGCGGCGGGTCTTCGACGGCTGGGTGTCCGGTCCCTGCGACTAGGCTGGCCCGGGGCGACGCACCGTCCAGACCTCCACCTCCCGGTCGGCAAAGGGGTTGTGGACGTGACGCGCGACGCGGCCGCCGAGCTTCCCGGCCACCCGGCGTGAGCGCTCGTTGTCGGGGTGGACGACCGAGATGAGGTGGGCGACGGCCGGCGGCAGGTCCGCCCACGCGCGGTCCCGCGCAGCGAGCGCCGCCTCCGTCGCGTAGCCGCGCCCCCAGACCGAACGGGCGAGGCGCCACCCGAGCTCGACCTCGTGCGCCAGCTCCGGCAGCCACTCAGGGTGGCTCGGCCCGGCGAACCCGATGAGCACGCCCGGCTCCGCTCGGGCCGCGACCGCCCACAGCCCGAAGCCGTGCTCATCCCAGTGCGCCATCGCCCGGCCCACGAACCCGGGGGGCGCGGAGCGGTTGAGGAACCGGGTCACGTCGGGGTCGGCGTTGATGGCGTCCATGGCCTCTTCGTCCTCGTCTTGCCAGTGACGGAGCAGGAGGCGGGGCGTGGTGATGCCTTCTGCCCGGCCGGATGTTTCACGTTTTTTCATGGCAGCCGGTACCGCTGTTTCATGCGGCGGAGGCGTCCGAGCACGTCTCGTGAGGCTCGGAAGGTGTTACGGAACTGCAACGAGGAGCTCGAGGCGGTTTCCGAACGGGTCGACGGTGTAGACGCGACGGATCCCCGGAAGCTCGTCGGACCACTCGACTGGGTGGCCTGCGTCGGCGAGGCGGGCGGCGAGGGTGTCGAGCGCGTCGGCGGTGGTGCGCAGGGCGGGGTGGGCCTTGCGGGCCGGGACGAAGGGGTCCTCGACGCCGACGTGTAGCGCCTGCCCGCCGCAGCCGAACCAGATGCCGCCGCGGGACTGGAGCGCGGGCGCCTTCTCGAGCTCCGGCAGGCCGAGGAGGTCACCGAAGAAGCCTCGGGCCGCTGCTTCGCAGCCCGGCGGGGCGGCGATCTGGACATGGTCGAGGCCGGTGATCGTGATCGCGCGCATGATGCCGGTGTGCGCGGATGGGAGCGACGACTGCGGGAGCTGGCGGAGGAGCACGACCTCTACGAGGAGGCCGTCGGGCGGCTTCGGGCGTTGCTCGTCCTCCTGGCGGCCGAGGAGCACGCGCCGACGCCGATCCGGGAGCCGGCCCAGGCGGTGGACGCCCACGTGGCGGACTCCCTGTCCGGGCTGACGGCCGTCGGGGAGGCGCGGTCGCTCGCCGACCTCGGGTCGGGTGCCGGGTTCCCCGGGCTCGTGCTCGCGGCGGTGCGATCGGGCGCGAGGGTGATCCTCCTGGAATCGGTCGGGCGCAAGGCGGCCTGGCTGGGACACGCGACGGCCACGCTGGACCTGGGCAACGTCGATGTCCGGGCGGAGCGGGTGGAGTCGTGGCGGCCGGAAGCGCGGATCGACGTGGTCACCGCGCGGGCGGTCGCGCCGCTCCCCGTGCTCGTGGAGTACGCCGCGCCCCTCCTCGCGCCCGGCGGCAGGCTCGTCGCCTGGAAGGGGGACCCGGACCCGGCCGAGGAGGCCGACGGGCGTGCCGCCGCGGCGGCCCTCGGGCTCGAGGAGTCCGCCGTGGTGCCCGTGCGGCCCTTCCCCGGGGTTCGGGATCGGCGCCTCTACGTGTATGCGAAGGTCGCGGAGACGCCCCCGGGCTACCCGCGCCGCGCGGGCGCGGCCGCCAAGCGGCCGCTCGGGGTCTCCGACCGGCACCGCCGGTAGGTTCGACCGTCGGATGGGCACCGTCTTCGCCATCGCGAACCAGAAGGGCGGGGTGGGCAAGACGACGACCGCCGTCAACCTCGCCGCGTGCATCGCCGAGGCGGGGTTGCGGACCCTGCTCGTCGACATCGACCCGCAGTGCAACGCCACCCTCGGCCTCGGGCTGCCGAAGGACTCCGAGCCAAACGTCTACGACGTGCTCTCCGGTGCCGCGGAGCTGCGGGACGCGATCGTGGCCTCGGAGGTCGATGGCCTCGACGTCGCGCCGGCCCACCCAGACCTCGCCGCGGCCTCCGTCGAGCTCCCGCGGGTCGAGGGCTCCGAGCGCCTGCTCCGCACGGCCCTGACCCCCGTCGCCGAGGACTACGACTTCATCCTGCTCGACTGCCCGCCCTCCCTCGGCCCGCTCACGCTCGGTGCCCTCGTCGCGGCCGACCGCGTGATCGTCCCCGTCCAGACGGAGTACTTCGCGCTGGAGGGGCTTGCCGGCCTCCTCGACACGCTCAGGCTCGTCCAGCGCGAGCTCAACCCCCGCCTCACCGTCGCCGGGATGCTCCTGACGATGCACGACGGGCGCACTCGGCTGGCCCAGGACGTCGAGCGCGAGGTCCGCACGCACTTCCCCGAGCTCGTCTTCGACACCGTCATCCCGCGCAACGTCCGCGTCAGCGAGGCGCCGAGCTTCGGACGCCCCGTCATCCATCACGACCCGCACTGCGCGGGCTCGGACGCCTACTTCGAGCTCGCCAAGGAGGTGGCCGCCCGTGGCTAGCCAGCGCGGGATGGGGCGTGGGCTCGCCGCCATCCTCGCCGTCGCCGCGCGCGCGGAGGAGGACGAGCTCCGCACCCTGCCCGTCGACCTCATCGCGCCGAACCCCGACCAGCCGCGCAAGGCGTTCGACGAGACCGCCCTGCTCGCCCTCGCGGAGTCGCTGAAGTCGCGCGGAGTGCTCCAGCCCGTGCTCGTCCGGCCGGTCGCGGGCGGGACGTACGAGCTCGTCGCGGGCGAGCGCCGCTGGCGGGCGGCCCGGCTCGCCGGGCTGGAGGAGCTCCCCGCCCTCATCCGCGAGCGCGACGACGCGGCCGCGCTGGAGGCCGCGCTGGTCGAGAACGTCGCACGCGAGGACCTCAACCCGGTCGAGGAGGCGCGCGCCGTGGCCGCGCTCGTGGAGGAGCTCGCGCTCACTCGCGAGGAGGTCGGGCGGCGTATCGGGCGCTCCCGGGTCGCGGTCTCGAACCTTCTGCGGATCCTGGACCTTCCCGACGACGCCCTCGACCTTCTGGAGACCGGTGCCCTGACGGAGGGGCACGGCCGGGCGCTCCTCCTGGCGAGCGACCACGCCGAGCGCCAGCGGCTGGCGCGCGAAGCGGCGCTGAAGGGCTGGTCCGTGCGCGAGCTCGAGACGCAGGCCCGGCGCTCGGACCAGCGCGGCGTCGGTACTCGCGGCCGCCGCGGCGAGACGGTCCACCCGGACCTCGAGGATGCCCTCGCGCGCGCGGCCGACGCCCTCGGCGCGGCCCTCGGGACCCCCGACGTCAAGGTCGTCCCCAAGGGCCGGGGATGCCGGGTCGAGATCTCCCTCGAGTCCCTCGACGACGCCCTCGCGCTGGTCGATCGCGTCGCTAGAATCGCGCCCTCCCGGGCGATTAGCTCAGTCGGTTAGAGCGCTTCTCTGATAAGGAAGAGGTCCCAGGTTCGAGTCCTGGATCGCCCATGTCATCGCGCGAGAGCGTCCACCGCGGCGGCATCGGCCGGATCGACGCGTTCGATCCCCGATACGTCATCGAAGGCGCGGTCGGAGCTGAGGATCTTGGCGATTCCGCGATTCTGCGCGACGGCGGCGAACAGGGCGTCGCGGGCGTCGAGGGACGGGTGACGGACGAAGAGCTCGTAGGCGAGCGGCAGGTCACGCTGCTCCACGTCGTGGAGGCGGCAGAGCTCGGAGATGAGCCCGGCTCCCCGGACGGCTTCGGCCCGATCACCGGTGCGGCGGGTGCGCTGGTGCAGGAACTCCTGGATGAGGTCGACGCTGGCCTCACCCACCAGCGCGCCGTCTCCGGCGCGGTCGATGATCTTCTGGCAGGGCTCGCGGTAGGGATGAGCGCCACCGACCGCATAGATGAAGACGGCCGTGTCGAAGAGAAAGCGGCTCAGTCGAGGTCCTTGCCGCCGTAGACTTCGTCCAGGATCTGGCGCTTCATCACGTCCCAGTCCTCCACGGGCATCGGCTCGGACGCGAGGAACTCCTCGGCTGCGCGCCGACGATCCGATAACGGCGGCGGGTAGGCCTCGTCGATCGCCCGGCGCACCAGCAGACCGATGGACGCCCCCGAGTCACGCGCCTGACGCTCCAACCGCTCGAAGCGCTCCTCGTCCAGCAGTACCTGGAGGCGACGGGTGAGCGCCATGAGCAGACCTTAGCATGTGCAGGCATGCTCATACCCGGTGAGCGGGCACGACCGGTGCTTCCGGCCGCGCAACCCCGGGATACACTCGGGAAACCGCGAGCCTGGAGCTGCCCCCCTTGGTGGAGATGGTCATCTATGGAGTGAGCTTCGACATGGTCGGCAAGCAGCCGATCGTGCTCCTGAAGACCGTCGACTCCAACAAGTTCCTCCCGATCTGGATCGGCCATCCGGAGGCGGCGGCGATCCTCATGAAGCTCCAGGGCGCCACCACGCCCCGGCCCATGACCCACGACCTGGTCTCCGACATGCTCGGCGAGCTCGACGTCAGGTGCACGCGCGTCTCGGTCACCGAGTTGCGCGAGAACACCTTCTACGCGTCGGTGACGCTGAGCGCCAACGGCCGCGAGCTGGAGATCGACTCGCGCCCGAGCGACGCCCTCGCCCTCGCCGTGCGCGCCGGAGCACCGATCTTCGCCGCCGAGGACGTCATCGCCGAGTCGGCGATCGAGTTCGAGCACGAGGTCGAGGACACCGAGGAGGTCGTGGAGAAGTTCAAGGACTTCCTCGACCAGGTGTCCCCCGAGGACTTCCGCGAGAGCTGACGATCAGGGTCTGCTGAGCGCCAGGCCGAGCACGCGCTCGACGAGCGCGGTGAAGTTGATCCCCGCGGCCTCGGCGGCTTGGGGCAGCAGCGAGGTCTCCGTGAGCCCGGGGACGGGATTGGCCTCGAGCACCCACAGCTCGCCGGTCGCCCCGTCGAGCATGAGGTCGACCCGGGCGAATCCGCGCAGGCCGAGCGCCGCCCACGTCGCGCGGGCGACCGCCGCCGCTTCGCGCGTGACCGGCGCGGGGAGGTCGGCCGGGCAGACGAATTCCGTGCGCCCGATCTGGTAGCGGGCCTCGAAGTCGTACTCCGAGCCGTCGCGCGGGACGGCCTCGACCACCGGCAGGGGCTCGCCGTCGAGGACGCCCACGGCGAGGTCCCGACCCTCCACGAAGCGCTCGAGCAGCACCTTCCGGTCATAGGAGAAGGCCGCGACGAGCGCCGCGGGGACGTCCTCGGCGGTCCGCGCGAAGCGGATCCCCAGCGCCGAGCCCTGGGCGGCGGGCTTGACCACCAGGGGGAAGCCCAGCCCCTCCTCGATCTCCCCGAGCGCGCGTCCGGCCCCGAGCTCCCGGAACGCCGTCTCGGTGAAGGCGTGCCACGGCGGCGTGGCCACCCCCGCGTCGCGGAGCACGTGCTTGGCCAGGACCTTGTCCGACGCGCGGAGGCAGGCGCCGACCCCCGACCCGGTGTACCGCATCCCGAGGACCTCGAGCAGCTCCTGGACTGTGCCGTCCTCGCCGTCGCGGCCGTGGAGGGCGACGAAGCAGGCGTCCGGGGCGGCGGCGCGGAGGACGTCGACGAGATCCTCACCGACGTCGACGGGCAGCACCTCGTGCCCGAGGGCCTCCAGGGCGTCCTGCACCCGCGCCCCGGAGCGCAGCGACACCCCGCGCTCGAGCGACCGACCGCCCTTCAGGACGGCGACCCGGCTCATCCCGTGGCGCGGCGGCGGCGCTCCAGCGGCCGCACGTTCTCCGGGAGCGCGGCGACCGCCGGCCGGCCGGTCAACGTCCCGTAGAGCACGACCTGCTCGGAGATGACCCGCCCGATCCGTCGCACGCCCTCGCGGATCTCGTCGTCGCCCACCCCGGAGAAGTTCAGGCGCATGGAGGATCCACCCCGCCCGTCGAGGTAGGCCGCCCGCCCGGGCACGAAGGCGACGTCCTCGCGCAGCGCGCGCGCCAGGAGGTCCGTGGTGTCGAGGTAGTCGGGCAGCGTCGCCCACAGGAACAGCCCGCCCTGCGGCCGGGTCCAGGTCGCCTCGGGGGGGAAGTGCTCCTCCAGGGCGGCGAGCATGACGTCCCGCCGGCGCGCGTAGAGGTCGCGCAGCACCCCCAGGTACCCCTCCCAGTCCCCCGCGCGGAAGTACTCGGCGACCCACACCTGGCCGAGCGTCGAGGAGCACAGGTCGGTGCCCTGCTTGCCGAGTGCCAGCTTCTCGAGCACGGGGCGGGGGGCGACGGTCCATCCGAGTCGGACCCCGGCGGAGAGGATCTTCGAGAACGTCCCGAGGTAGATGACGAACTCCCCGCCGTCGAGCGAGCGCAGGGTGGGCAGGGGCGCGCCCTCGTAACGCAGCAGGCCGTAGGGGTTGTCCTCGAGCACGAGGAGCTCGTGGGCGTGGGCGAGCGCGACGAGCCGCCGCCGGCGCTCGAGGGAGAGCGTCACCCCACCGGGGTTCTGGAACGAGGGGATCGTGTAGACGAACTTCGGGGTCCGGCCCTCGCGGTCGAGGCGGTCGAGGGTCTGCTCGAGCTCGTCGACCCGCATGCCGTCGGCGTCCATGGCGATCTGCACCACGTCGGCCTCGTAGGCCGAGAACGTGGGAACCGCGCCCGGATAGGTGGGCGCCTCGGCGACGATGACGTCCCCGGGGTCGATGAGCGTCTTGCAGACGAGGTCGATGACCTGCTGGCCGCCGGCGGTGACGAGGATGTCGTCGGGGTCGGTCGCCATCCCCTCCGCCGCCATGACCGTGACGATCGCCTCGCGGACCGCCGCCATCCCCTCCGTCGGTCCGTACTGGAGGGCCCGGGCCACCTGGCCGCGGGCGATCCGGGCCTGGAGCTCGGCGTAGAGCTCGGGGGGGAACGTCGAGGTGTCGGGCTGCCCGCCGGCGAGGGAGATCACCTCGGGGCGCTCGGTGATCGCCATGAGGTCGCGCATCGCCGAGGACTTCATCCCCCGGGTACGCCGGGCGAACAGGCGGGCATAGCGTTCGAGGTCGCGGGCGCTCACTACGCTCCGCACGCTAACCGACGTGGACCTCTTCCTCGACATCTGCCAGGGGATCGGACTGGCCTGCGCGGTCGGCATGCGCCCGTTCCTTCCCGGGATCCTCGCGGGCGCCCTGGCTGCCGCCAACGCCGGCGTGGACTTCGAGGGGACTCCGTTCTCGTTCCTCGAGAGTCCCGTGTTCCTCGTCGTGCTCGCCCTCGCGCTCGCGCTCTTCACCTTCGGCGAGCGCCGCGGCGGCCTGGGGCGCCTGGAGTCCACCCGGCTCGGGCCGACCATCGCCGCCCTCGGTCCCGCCCTCGGAGGGCTGCTGTTCGCCGGGACGCTCGACGACCGCCACCAGGTGTGGTGGTACGGGCTCGTGCTCGGGGTGATCTGCGGGCTCATCGCCGCGGCCGCCGTCTCCCAGCTCCTGCGCCGCGTCCGGGCGCGGCTCGACCCCGAGGCGGCGGGCGCGCTGCCGGTCTACGCCGAGGTCGCGGGGGTCGCCGTCGCCGGGCTCTCGGTGCTCGTGCCGCCCTTCGGGCTCGTCTCCCTGGTCTTCCTCATCGCCCTGCTCGTGACGGGGCGCCGGCGCAGCTCCGAGAAGTACGCCGGCCTGCGCATCCTGCGGTGAGACGCCCCCGCAAGCTCGTCCTCGCGGTGGTGGACGGGTGCAAGCCCTCCATGCTCGAACGGGCGGTGGCCACGGGCCAGGCTCCCGTCCTGGAGCGGGTGATGGAGGAGGGTGCCTACACGGACTCGTGCGCCGCCGCCTTCCCGTCGGTGACGCCCGCCTGCGCGGCCTCGATCGCCACCGGGCTCGGCCCCGACCGCCACCTCATCCCCTCCATGAACTGGTTCCACCGCACGGAGGGGCGCTACGTGGAGTACGGCTCCTCCTTCTCGGCTTCGCGGCAGTTCGGGCTCTACCGCTCGCTCACCGACACGGTCTACAACATGAACCTCGCCCACCTCTCCTCGGAGGTGGAGACGGTGTTCGAGAGCCTCGACGACGCCGGGGTGCGGACGGCGGGTACGACCTACCTGATGTACCGCGGGCGCCACCGCCATGAGGTGTCCAACGAGTCCGCCCTCGCCCGTCTGGCCACCTCCACCCTGTTCCGCCACGCGGTCTACGGGCCCAAGGAGCTCTTCTACGCCGACATCTTCGCCTCGCGCCGGACGGGCTGCCGCGGGCAGCTCGGGTTGCCGGGCGCCCGCGACCAGCACGCGGGATGCGTCGGCGCCTACCTGGTGGAGAACGACCTCTTCGATTTCCTCCTGCTCTCCCTGCCCGACAACGACACGCACTCCCACAAGAACGGGCCGCACGCCCAGGTGCAGTCCATCGCCTACGCCGATCGCCAGATCGAGCGCCTCGCCCACGCGGCGGGCGGCATGGACGAGTTCCTCGCCGACCACGCGGTGGTGGTGATGGCCGACCACTCCCACGCCGCGGTGGAGGCCAGCGTCGACCTCGCCGCCGCCTTCGGCGGCTGGGACGTGCTCGCGCCGAGCTCGCCGAAGGGGACGGAGGCCGAGATCGCGCTGTGCCCGGCCCAGCGCTCGGCGATGGTCTACGTGCTCGACCCCGAGCGCTCCGGTGAGCTGACGATCCGCGCCGCCGCCCAGGCGCTCGCGCTCGAGGGGGTCGACCTGGTGATGCACCGCTCGGGGGAGGAGGGCGTGGTGCGCACGACGCGGGGGGAGCTGCGCTTCTCCCCGGGAGGTGAGCTCTCCGATGTCCGGGGCGAGCCGTGGCACGTGGAGGGGGACCTCGACGCGCTGCGCGCCCGGGTCGAGGATGGTCGGATCCTCACCCCGGACTACCCCGACGGGCTGGCCCGGGCCTGGTCGGCGCTCTCCTGCCCGACCGCGGGGGACGTGCTCCTGTCCGCCGCCCCGGGCTTCGAGTTCGTCGACTGGGGTGGCCAGCACCACGTGGGCGGGGGATCGCACGGCTCGCTGCACCGCTCGGACTCCCTCGGCGCGCTGGCGTGGTGCGGCGTGGGGCCCGGGGTCGACGCCCGCGAGCAGTGGACGCTGCGCGATGTCGTGCCGATGGTGCGCGAGCACTTCGGGCTAGCCTCGGAGGTCTCATGACGGACGAGGCCCTGGCGCTCCGCCTGCACCATCGCGTCCGTCTCGGGGTCCGGCGTCCCGGCAACGGGCTCGGGCTCGGGCTCGGCTACAAGCTCGCTGCGGTCCTCACCCTCCTCGTCGAGGTCGCGGGCCTTGCGGAAGTCCCCGCGCAGGCGATCGCCATCGTCTGCGGGCTGCCCCTGAACTTCCTGGGGCAGAAGCTCTGGTCCTTCGCGCGCTGATCGCGGCGCTCGCCGCGCTGGCGCTGGCGGCGGTGCCCGCGCACGCGGCGAGCCCGCACCTCCGCACCCCCGCCGAGGTGACGCGTATCGCCCGCGGCGTTCCGAAGATCGCCGACGTCCTGCGCCACCACCCCGGCTCGACCTCCCGCGCCTTCATCAAGGACCCCGGGCGCTGGCAGGTCTCCTTCAACGACCCCCGGGGCAAGGAGATCGCCCAGGTCTACGTGTCCGACGCCACCGGGGAGGTGCTCGAGGCGTGGACGGGCTTCCAGGTCGCGTGGACGATGGCCCGCGGCTACGACGGGGCCTTCGGCCACAAGGTGACCTCGCTGTGGGTCTGGCTGCCCCTGTGCCTCCTGTTCCTGGCTCCGTTCGTGACCCCGCGGCGGCCGTGGCGGCTGCTCCACCTCGACCTTCTCGTCCTGCTCGCGTTCTCGGTCTCGCTCGCGTTCTTCTCCTCGGGGACGATCGGGCTGAGCGTTCCGCTCGCCTACCCGGTGCTGCTCTACGTCCTGGGACGGATGCTGTGGATCGGGTCCGGCCGCGGCCGGGGTGGGCGGGATGATGTTCTCCGCCTCAACGTCCGGGCGAGCTGGCTCGCGGTCGGTGTCCTGTTCCTGGTCGGCTTCCGCGTGGGGCTGAACGTCGTGAACTCGAACGTGATCGACGTGGGCTACTCGGGGGTGATCGGGGCCCAGAAGATCCTGCACGGGGAGGACCTCTACGGCGGCTGGCCGCGCGAGGACGAGCACGGGGACACCTACGGGCCGGCGAACTCCCTCGCCTACGTGCCGGCGGTCGCCGCGCTGGGCTGGAGCGGGAGATGGGACGACCTTCCCGCCGCGCACGCCGCGGCGATCCTCTTCGACCTCCTCACGCTCGGCGGGCTGTTCCTCCTGGGCCGGCGCGTGCGGGGGCCGACCCTCGGCGTGGCGCTCGCGTGGGCGTGGGTCGCGTACCCGTTCACGCTCTTCGCGTCCTCCACGAACGCCAACGACTCACTGGTGTCCCTGCTCGTCGTGGGGGCGCTCCTGGGGGCCGGCTCCGCGCCCGCGCGCGGGCTCGCGATCGGCTTGGCGGGGATGGCGAAGCTCGCGCCGCTGGGACTGGCGCCGCTCTTTTTTCGGGTAACTCGCCGCGGGCGTTTCTTCTCCCGGGAGACTCTCACCTACTGCGTCGTCTTCCTCCTCACCTGCGCCGCCATGCTCGGCCTCGCCGCACTGCTCGGCTCCGGGCCGCGCGAGATCTGGCAGCGGACGATCGCCTTCCAGGCCGCGCGGGGCTCACCGTTCTCCGTGTGGGGCCTCTGGGGTTGGCCGGGACCGCAGAAGGTCGTGCAGGGCGCGGCGGTGCTGTTCTGCCTGAGCCTCGCGCTCGTGCCCCGCGGGGCCAGGACCACGCCCCGTCTCGCCGCGCTCGCTGCCGCCGCGCTCATCGCCCTGCAGCTCGGCGTCGACCACTGGTTCTACCTCTACATCGTCTGGTTCTTCCCCGCGGTCATGGTCGCCCTGCTGGCAGGTGGACCGGCGCGATCGATTCCGCCCGCCTCCGCTTCCCACGTGGCGTCCGGATCACCACTGCCTGCACCCACGGGTCCTCCTCCGAGGTCTCGAACCGCACCGGCATCCGTGTGAGCATCTGCCGCACGGCCTGCTCGCGCTTGACGCCGATCACCCCGCCGCGCGCGCCGGTCATCCCCACGTCGGTGATGTAGGCCGTCCCGCCCGGCAGGATGCGGGCGTCGGCGGTGGGGACGTGCGTGTGCGTGCCGACGACCGCGGTGACGCGGCCGTCGAGGTGCCAGCCCAGCCCGACCTTCTCGGACGTCGCCTCCGCGTGCATGTCCACGAGGACGTGGTCGGCGCGGTTTGAGAGCTCGTGGAGGGCGGCGTCGGCCTCGGAGAAGGCGGTGCGGCCGGAGTCGAGGAACAGGTTGCCCTGGAGGTTGACCACGCCCAGCCGGACTCCCCCGCGCTCGACCACGCACGTCCCGTGCCCGGGCTGGGAGCGCAGGAAGTTCGCGGGCCGGAGGATGCGCTCCTCCTCGTCGAGATAGCGCCAGACCTCCTGGTGGCGGTAGGTGTGGTTGCCCAGGGTGATGACGTCGACCCCGGCGGCGAAGAGCTCGCGCGCGATCTTCGGCGTGATCCCCAGCCCGCCCGCCGCGTTCTCGCCGTTGACGACGAGGAAGTCGGGAGCGTGGTCGGCCCGGAGCGAGTCCAGCGAGCCGAGCAGCGCGCGGCGCCCGGCGGCGCCCACGACGTCACCGCAGAACAGGAGCGTGACGGAGGGGAGCGCGTCTTCCATACTCCGCAGCATGACCAACGACGCGCCGCACGACCCGCGGCCCGCCGGGGAGCCGGGGCCTGCACCCCCGGGCGTCGCCCCGTCGTCGTCCCGCGCTGGATCCAGCTCGTCCTGCTCCCCCTGTCGGTCCTCGCGCTCTATGCCCTCGCCACGGCAGCGGGCGGGGTCCTGCTCGTGTTCCTTGTCGCCTCGGTCATAGCGCTCATCCTCAACCCGCTCGTCAAGCTCGTGCTCCTGATCGACCCGGCCTCGCAGCAGGTGGAGACTTTCCAGCGCGACGTGCCGAGCCTCGTGCGGGACGCCAACCGCTCGCTGGCCCACGTCCAGGACTACCTGGACCGCAAGGGCATCAACGTCCGCGTCAAGGAGCAGGGCCAGACGGCGCTGGAGACGATCCAGAAGCGCGTGCTGCACGGCTCGGGGGACGTCGTGGCGTTCACGCGCGACATCGTGCAGCGGCTGATCGAGGGCGCGTTCGCGTTCGTCCTCGTGCTCGTCATCTCGGTCTACATGCTCCTCTACGCCGAGGGGAGCGGGGGCCTGGTGCGGCGGCTCATGCCCCCCGGGGACGGCTCACCGGAGGACGACTTCCCCCTGCGCGTGCAGAAGGCCGTCTTCTCCTACGTGCGGGGGCAGCTCCTGTTCTCGCTGATCATGGGGACGACGGCGGGGATCGCGCTGTGGATCTTCGGGCTGCTGGGGATCTTCCCCGACGGGCGCACGTACGCCCTCGCCTTCGGGGCGTTCTTCGGGGCGATGGAGCTCGTGCCCTACTTCGGCCCGGTGCTCGGCGCGCTGCCGCCCGTGCTCGTCGCGCTGCTCGGAGACCCGCTGACCGCGCTCTGGGTGGGGCTGCTGTTCCTCGCGCTCCAGCAGCTCGAGGGCCACGTCGTCGCCCCGCAGGTGTTCGGGCACTCCCTGCGGCTCAACCCGCTCATCATCATCTTCGCCCTGCTCCTGGGGGCCGAGATCTACGGGATCATCGGGGCGTTCATCGCGCTGCCGCTCGCGGCCGTGGGGCGCGAGACGGTGGTCTACCTGAGCCGGTACCTCGTGCTCGAGCCGTGGGGCACGCCCGTCCGGGCAAACGCCCCACCCGCACCGCCCCCGCCCCCCGCCGAGCCCACCCCGGAGGCCGGGGAACCGGCCGAGCGCGAGCCCGTCGCGGGGTGAAGCCTGCCTCCGAACCGCGCTACGCCCGCACCGCCGCGCGCCGCCGGTGCGCGGCCGCGATCATGTACCGCAGCGCGGGCCGCACCTCCTCCCAGCGGCGGGTCTTGAGCCCGCAGTCGGGGTTCACCCACAGTCGCTCGCGCCCGACGCGCCGCTCGGCGACCCCGAGCAACTCCTCGATCTCGTCCACCGACGGGATCCGCGGCGAGTGGATGTCATAGACGCCCGGCCCGATGTCGGTGGGGTACTCGAACTCACCCGCGAACGCGTCGAGCACGCTCATGCCCGACCGCGAAGCCTCGATCGAGATCACGTCGGCGTCCAGGCGCACGATGTGCTCCATGATCTCGTTGAACTCCGAGTAACACATGTGCGTGTGGACCTGGGTGTCCGCGCGCGCCGGCGCGACCGTCAACCGGAAGCAGTCGACGGCCCAGCGGACGTAGTCGTCCTGCGCGCGGCGCTGCAGCGGCAGGCCCTCGCGCAGCGCGGCCTCGTCGACCTGGATCGCGAAGCAGCCAGCCGCTTCGAGGTCTGAGACCTCGTCCTGGATGGCCAGCGCGATCTGGGTGCACGTCTCGCGGCGCGGCTGGTCGTCGCGCACGAACGACCACTGCAGGATCGTCACCGGGCCGGTCAGCATGCCCTTCATCGGCTTGGAGGTCAGCGACTGCGCGTAGCGCCACCAGCGCACGGTCATCGGCCCGGGGCGCGAGACGTCTCCGTAGAGGATCGGCGGCTTGACGCAGCGACTGCCGTAGGACTGCACCCAGCCGCGCTCGGAGAACGCGAACCCTTGCAGCTGCTCGCCGAAGTACTCGACCATGTCGTTGCGCTCGGGCTCGCCGTGCACGAGCATGTCGAGGCCGAGGTGCTCCTGGAGGTTGACGACGCGGGCGATCTCGCCTTCGAGGAAGAGCTCGTAGCCAGCCGCGTCGAGGCGGCCCTCGCGCCGCTCGCGCCGGGCGGTGCGGATCTCGTCGGTCTGTGGGAACGAGCCGATCGTCGTCGTCGGCAGCTCGGGCAGTGCCACCCGCGCGCGCTGTGCCTCGCGCCGCTCGGGCGCCGCGAGCGCGCGGTCGTAGTCGGCCGGAGCCAGCGCCCCGGTGCGCCGGCGCACGGCGGGGTGGTTGGTGTGCGCGGAGGTGCGGCGGTCGCTGATCGTGGCGCGCGCGGCGGCGAGCAGTTCGTCGCGTCGCTCGGCGCTCGCGTCGGCCGCCGCGCCAAGCGTGTGCAGCTCGGCGAGCTTCTCGGCGCCGAACGCCAGCCACGGGCGGATCTCGGCGTCGATCGCGGTCTCGCGCGCCGCCTCATAGGGCACGTGCAGCAGCGAGCACGAGGGGGCGATCGTGACGCGGTCGCTGCCGAGTGCAGCCGTCGCGGCGTCGACCCGGTCCAGCGCAAGATCGAGATCGGCGGCCCACACGTTGCGGCCGTCGAGGACGCCGAGCGAGAGCCGCGCCGGCGCGTCGCGCAGCGCCGCGAGCGCCGGCCGCAGCTGCTCCGGCGCGCGCACGAGGTCGAGATGTAACTCGGCCGCGGGCAGGGTGAGGATCCGGGCGTCCGCGGCCGCGAAGTACGTCGCCAGGCAGAGCTCGACGGGGCCGGAGGCCAGCGCGTTCCACGCGTCGGCGAAGGCGTCCAGCTCGGCCGGCGTGCGGTCGAGTGCCAGGCACGGCTCGTCGACCTGGACCTCGGTCGCCCCCGCCGCGGCCAGCTCACTCAGCAGCCGCTCATAGACCGGCACGAGTTCCTCGAGCGCGTCGAGCGGCCGCGCGAGACCCTTGGACAGCAGCAGGAAGCTCAACGGCCCGATCACCACCGGACGCGTCGCGATCCCCAGCGCCGCGGCCTCGCGCAGCGGCCCGGTCCAGTGACCGGTGCTCAACTCGAAGCGCACGCCGGGTTCGAGCTCGGGGACGAGGTAGTGGTAGTTCGTGTCGAACCACTTCGTCATCTCCAACGGGCGCTGATCGCCCGTGCCGCGCGCCAGCGCGAAGTAGCTGCGCAGGTCGCCGCGGTCGAGCTCCCCGAAGCGGGCCGGGATCATACCCAGCGCCCACGCGGTGTCGAGCACATGGTCATACAGGCTGAACTCGCCCGACGGGGTCACGTCGATGCCCGCGGTCCGCGCGCGCTGCCAGCCGGCGCAGCGCAGGGCGCGCGCCGTCTCCAGCAACTCGTCGACGCCCGTTCGCCCAGCCCAGAACGCCTCCAGCGCAAACTTCAATTCGCGGTTCGGGCCAACGCGGGGAAGCCCCAAGACGGCGGTACGTGCCATCAGATCCTGCTCCTCTACTGCCGTGCGGCCCTGCTCGCGAGGCCGCGATTATCGGTGCTCCGGCGGCCCATGGCCGACGAAGCAGGGTCGATAGGTCTTCGGGCTCGGACGCGATCGGGACGATCGCCTTCCCAGACCCAACCGGGCCCAGTGGCGTCCTCGTCGTCTCGCACGTCCCTACCGCTGCGCGTCAGCTCCGGAGTTCGAACCGGATTCCCTGACCCGAGCTATCGGGTGCGATCGACTCCAGCCCGACGATACACGTCGCGGATGCGCCCCCTCCGCCTCACGATCGGATTCGAGACAGGCTCTAACGTCCTCGCCGTGGAGGCGGGTGCGGTCGCACAGCGGGTGGGGCCCGCGCTCCAGGTCGAGGGGGTCACAAAGAACTACGGCCGTCGCCACGCGCTGCGGGCGGTCTCCTTCGACGCCGCGCCGGGCGAGCTCGTGGCGGTCATCGGTCCCAACGGCGCCGGCAAGACGACGCTGCTCTCGATCCTCGCGGGGATCCTCGGAGCGGACTCGGGGACCGTCTCGACGGAGGGCCGTGCCGGTTGGGTCCCCCAACAGCCGGCGGTCTACTCCAAGCTCTCGGTGCAGGAGAACCTGCGCCTGTTCGCGCGCCTGGAGAAGGTGGAGGACGTCGAGGAGGCAGTCGCGCGGATGCTGGCCCAGACGGGGCTGGAGGACCGGGCGGGGGAGGAGCTCGGGCGCCTGTCGGGCGGCAACCGCCAGCGGGTGAACATCGCGGTGGGCCTGCTCGCCGCGCCGCCCGTCCTGCTGCTCGACGAGCCCTCGACGGCGCTGGACCCGCGTCAGCGCGCGCGGCTGTGGGAGTTCGTCCGCGGCCTGGCCGCCCGGGACACGGCCGTCGTCTACTCGACCCACCACGTCCACGAGGCCGAGCACGGGGCCGACCGCGTGCTCGTGCTCGCCGACGGCGAGCTGCTGTGGCAGGGCTCGCCCGCCGATCTGCACGACGCGGTGGGCGGCGGGGCGCGGGACTTCGAGGCCGCGTTCGTGGAGTACCTGCGGACCCGCGGGCACTGAGTGCGCTGGCTGCTGCTCAAGGACCTGCAGATCCTGCGGCGCTCGCCGCTGCTCGTGTCGCTGCTCGTGATCTACCCCATCGCCATCGGCGCGATGATCGCCGTCGCGCTCTCCTCGCCGCCCGGCAAGCCGAGGGTCGCGATCCTCAACCAGGTCCCGCGGGGCCAGGGAGCCTTCTCCCTCAACGGGGAGCGGGTGGACGCCTCGAAGTACGCGAACCGGCTCTACGCCTCCGTCGATGCCATCAGGGTGTCCTCGCAGGCCGAGGCCCGGCAGAAGGTGCAGTCGGGGGAGGCGCTCGCCGCGCTGATCATCCCGCCCGACATCACCGCCAAGCTCGCGTCCGGGATCGAGCAGCCCACGATCACCATCCTGCTGAACTCCGCCAACCCGCTCCAGCGCGAGTTCGTCGACCAGACGATCAAGGCCCGTCTCGCCGACGCCAACCAGGCGCTGTCGGGAAAGTTCACGCGGATCGCGGCGGGCTACATCCGGCTGCTGCTCACGGGCGGCTCGTTCTCCCTGCTCGGGCAGAACCTCGACATCCTCGGGCTCCAGCGGGCGCAGGGGATCCTGTCGCAGGCCGAACGGGAGCTCCCGCGGGGCTCGGCGGCCCGCGACCCGCTGGCGCGGGTCATCTCGTTCTCCAAGCTCGCCATCGACAACCTGAACCTGTCCGACGACGTCCTGCGCTCGGTGGGCTCCCCGGTGAAGGTGAAGCGGATCGAGCTCGCGGGCTCGACGACCCCAGCCGCCTCCTACGGGGTGGCGATCGCCGTCACGCTCACGCTCATGTTCGTCACCCTCGGCCTGGCGGCGGGGATGCTCGCCCTCGAGCGCGAGGAGAACGCCTTCGGGCGGCTCGTGCGCGGGCTCGTGTCCCGGACCGGGCTGCTCGTGGAGAAGACGCTGCTCACCGCGACGTGCGCCGCGCCCGTCGGGTTGCTCATGTCCGCCGTGATCGCCGCGCTCGGGGTGTCGTTGCGGTGGGGCCGGTTCCCGCTCTGGGTCCTCGCGCTGTTCGTCGCCGGCCTCGCCTTCGCCGCGCTCGGTGTGGCGATCGGCGCCCTCGCCCGCGAGGTCCGGGCGGCCTCGCTGCTCGCCTTCCTCGGGTCCCTCCCGATCGCCTTTCTCGCGCTCGTGCCGGCCAATGCCGTCTCGTCCACCCTCGGCGACCTCCTGGCCGCGGTCTCCGCCGTCTTCCCGTTCAAGCCCGCGCTCCAGGCGATCTCCGCGGCGCTCACCGGGAGCTCCGACCCCGCTCTTCCCGGTCCGCTGCTGCACCTCCTGGTCCTGGCGCTGGGGTTCGGGGCCCTGGCGCGGGTGGCGATCCGGAGGTTCTAGGGGGACCCCTTGGCTACTGGTTCGGCAGCGCCGACCCCGCGAAGAAGAAGAACCACACCTCGAAGCCGATGACGGCGAGGACCACCACCGCCGACAGGATGCGCTCGCTCGGCGAGATGCGCCGGGCGACGCCCCCCAGCCCCTTCCGCTCGGCGGACTGGGCCTTGAGCCAGGACGCCTGCTGACGGGGGCGCTGGTAGCCCGTCGCGTCGTCGTAGCGCGCGGTCAGGAAGCAGAGCGCACGGACCAGGACGAGCTCGCTCACGATCAGCACGACGGCCACCACGGCGATGGCGCTCATGGGGCAAGTATGAACTCCAGGCGACTCCTAGACTCGGAGGAGCATGCCGTTCCCTCGCACCCGCCTGCGCCGGCTACGCCGGACGGCTCCCCTCCGCGGCCTCGTCTCGGAGACGCGCGTGGATCCCGGCGACCTCGTGCTCCCGCTGTTCGTGAGCCACGCCGCCGGGCGGACGCCGATCGCGTCGCTGCCCGGGGTGAGCCGCCTGTCGATCGAGCACGCCGTCGCCGAGGCGCGGGACGCCGCCGGGCTCGGGGTGGCGGGCGTGCTGCTGTTCGGGATCCCCGCCGACAAGGACGCCGAGGGCTCGGGGGCGTGGGACGACGAGGGCGTCGTCCAGCTCGCCACGCGCGCGATCAAGGAGGCGTGCCCCGACCTGCTGGTGATCACCGACCTCTGCCTCTGCGAGTACACCGACCACGGCCACTGCGGGCTGCTGAAACAGAGCGGGGAGGTTGACAACGACGCCACGCTCGAGCTCCTCGCCCGCACCGCGGTCTCCCAGGCCGGCGCCGGCGCCGACGCCGTCGCGCCGAGCGACATGATGGACGGCCGCGTGGGCGCCTTGCGCGACGCCCTCGACGAGGAGGATCTCACGGACACGCCGATCATCTCCTACGCGGCGAAGTTCGCCTCCGCCTACTACGGCCCCTTCCGCGAGGCGGCCGGCTCCACCCCCGCCTTCGGCGACCGCCGCGGCTACCAGATGGACCCCGCCAACGGCCGCGAGGCGCTGCGCGAGGTTCTCCTCGACGTCGAGGAGGGGGCGGACATGGTCATGGTCAAGCCTGCCCTGCCCTACCTCGACGTGGTCGCCCGCGTCTCCGACGCCGTCCGGGTCCCCGTGGCCACCTACCACGTCTCCGGCGAGTACGCCCAGCTCAAGGCCGCGGCCGAGCGGGGCTGGCTCGACGAGGAGGCCGCCACCCTGGAGGCGCTCACCGCGATGAAGCGGGCGGGCGCCGACGTCATCGTCACCTACGCCGCGAAGGACGCCGCCGCATGGCTTCGCTGAACGCACCGCCCAAGATCCGCTCCCGCAAGGACGGGGCCGCGGTCCCGCTGGACGACACGGACCGCAAGCTGCTCAACCTCATGCAGGGCGCGTTTCCCCTGGAGCCGCGGCCGTACGGCCGTGTCGCCGAGGGCGCGCAGATCACCGAGGAGGAGGCGCTGGCCCGCGTCTCTCGGCTGCTCGACGAGCGCATCATCCGCCAGGTCACCCCGATCTACGACACGCGCGCCCTGGGCTACACGTCGATGCTCGTCGCCGCCAAGGTCGATCCCGAGCATCCGTGGCGCGCCGCCAAGGTCATCAACGCCCATCCCGGCGTCTCCCACAACTACCTGCGCAACCACGAGTTCAACATCTGGTTCACGATCGCCACCGAGCCGGACTCCGAGCTCGGCCTGGGGGGGACGCTGCAGCGCCTGGCCGAGGAGGCCGGCGCCACCTCGGTCCGCCAGCTCCCGACCCTGAAGCTCTTCAAGATCCGGATGGACCTCGAGATGGTCGGAGGGACCGACGATCTCGCCGCCCGCGTGGAGGCCGTCGAGCCCGCCGAGACGGAGCGACAGCCCTACGACGAGCGCGACGTGGCGGTCATCCGCGCGACGCAGGGCGACATGCCGGTCATTCCCGAGCCCTACGCGCCCGCCGCGGTCGCGCTCGGCATGAGCCAGGGCGAGCTCCTCGAGCACCTCGAGGGCATGCGGGAGCGCCGCCTCCTGCGCCGCGTCGCCGCGATCCTCTTCCACCGCCGGGCGGGCTTCAGCGCGAACGGCATGGGCGTGTGGAAGGTGCCCGACGCGGCCATCCTCGAGGTCGGGGCCCGCATGTCCTCCTTCCGCGGGATCTCCCACTGCTACCAGCGACCCACGTACGCCGACTGGCCCTACTCGGTCTTCACCATGGCCCACGGCCGCTCCAAGGAGGAGTGCGACGCGATCCTCGACGCGATCGCCGAGGACACGGGCATCACGGAGCGCTCCACGCTCTACTCCTCCACGGAGTTCAAGAAGATCCGCCTCCTGTACTTCACGGACGAGTTCGCAGAGTGGGAACGGGCGCGACGCTGAGCGACACGCGCTCGGCGGCGCTGTATCGTCGGGCGCTCGAGGTCCTCCCCGGCGGCGTGAACTCTCCGGTCCGCGCCATGCGGGCGATCGGGCGCGACCCCGTGTTCGTCGACCGCGGCGAGGGCGCCGAGCTCGTCGACGTCGACGGCAACCGCTACGTCGACTACGTGTGCTCCTGGGGCCCGCTCATCCACGGGCACGCCCATCCGGAGGTGGTCGCCGCGGTCACCGAGGCGGCTGCGCACGGCACTTCCTTCGGCGCCCCCACGCCCGGCGAGGTTGAGCTTGCGCTCGAGGTCGGGCGCCGGATCGGATCCGTGAAGATGCTCCGGATGACCTCCTCGGGTACCGAGGCGGGCATGAGTGCGGTGCGGCTGGCCCGCGCCGCCACGGGCCGGGACGCCATTGTGAAGTTCGCCGGCGCCTACCACGGACACTCCGACGCGCTGCTCGCCGAGGCGGGCTCCGGGGTCTTGACCCACGGGGGCCCACCCACCTCGATCCCGGCCACCCCCGGCGTCCCCGCCGCGACCACCGCCGCGACCCGGGTGGTCGGATGGAACGATCCCGACGCGTTCGTCGCCGCCGTCGACGAGGACGTGGCGGCGGTGCTCGCCGAGCCCATCCCGGCGAACATGGGCCTCGTCCCCCCGCAGGACGGCTTCCTCCAGCTCCTGCGCGAGCGCACCGCGGCGGTGGGCGCGCTGCTCGTCTTCGACGAGGTCATCACCGGCTTCCGGGTGGGCGTGGGCGGCGCCCAGGAGCTCGCGGGGGTCGAGCCCGACCTCACCATCCTCGGAAAGGTCATCGGCGGCGGCCTGCCCGCCGCCGCCTACGGTGGCCGGCGCGACCTCATGGAGCGGATCGCCCCCGCGGGGGACGTCTACCAGGCCGGCACGCTCTCCGGCAACCCGGTCGCCGTCGCCGCGGGCCTCGCCACCCTGCGCCTGCTCGACGACGACGCCTACCTCGCGCTGGCCGCGATCACCTCCGAGCTGGGGCAGGGACTCCGCGAGAGCGCCGCCGCCGCCGGGGTCCCCGTCCAGGTCGAGGACCGCCCCGGCCTGCTCACCGTCTTCTTCTCCGAGACGCCCGTCCGCGACCTCGCCGGCGCCCGGGCGTGCGACCTCGAGCGCCACGGCGCCTGGTGCAACGCCCTGCTGGCACGCGGCGTCTACCCCCCGCCGTCCCAGTTCGAGGCCTGGTTCCCGTCCCTCGCCCACACGCCCGAGCACGTGGCGCGCACCCTCGACGCCGCGGCCGCGGCCTTCGCGACGCTCGGATGAGCCGCGAGTCCGCCCTCGCGCTCATCCGGGAGGGCTGGGAGCTCCACGCCCACCAGGCGGATCCCGTCTCTCCGCTCCCCGGCGACCCCGCGCCCCCGGGGGATCCGGACCTCGACCTCCTGCTCGGAGATCGCCTCTACGCGAGCGGGCTGCTCGAGCTCGTGCGCCTGGACGACCTCGCGGGCGTCCGCCGCATGGCCGACGTGATCTCGGAGTGCGCCCGGGCGCTCGCCGAGTCCGAGCCCGAGCGCGCCGAACGGGCCTGGGCGCACCTCGCAACGGGGTAAAGTCCGAGACGGAGCCCATGGCCGACCCCCGCGAGCCCAAGAAGTCCCCCTACACGGCCGACCACGGCATCCCCGGCGCCTTCGAGGGCGAGACGGTCACCCGCCGGCGCTTCATGACCGGCACCGCCCACGGCGCGGGCGGCATCGCCGCCGCCGCCTTCGCCCTGCCGGCCCTCGGCTTCGCGATCGGCCCGATCTTCGAGCGGACCAAGGCGCGGTGGGAGAGCGTCGGCCCCGTGGGGGACTTCCCCGCCGACACCTACGTCCCGCGGGTCTTCCGCGAGACCTCGGGCATCGGGGAGACCGGCAACACCACGGTCTACATGCGCAAGCGGAGCCAGGTCGACACGGACAAGGCCGACCAGTACAACCAGTTCATCGCGGTCTCCACGCGCTGCACCCACGTGGGGTGCTCCGTCCGCTTCGCGGACGCCGCCGCGCGCTTCATCTGCCCGTGCCACGGCAGCGCCTTCGACTTCCAGGGCAAGCGCGTCGTCGGGCCCGCCGTCCGGCCGCTGGACCGCTTCTTCACCCGGGTGCGCAACGGGCAGGTGGAGGTCGGCCCGCGGTACTCGGTGAACTCCCAGCTCAAGCGCTTCCCCCCGCGCGACCCGGGACAGGACACCGACGGCATCGGCAAGTACCTCTACCCCCCGCGCTTCGATACCCGAGCACTGCCCAAGTAGGTCGACATGAAGCTCAAGCCCCCGCCCCTTCCCCGCGCGCTGAACCCCAGGCCCCAGAAGCCGGGCACCACGAAGAAGGCCTCTCCCGCCGAGGTCGCCCAGGAGGCGGGCATCTCGGTCGTCGACTGGGTGGACGAGCGCACCTCCATCTCCCCCGGCCTGCGCTGGTTGATGTTCCGGAAGATCCCCAGGGGGACGAACTGGTTCTACACGCTCGGGTCGGCGACGATGATCGCCTTCCTCTCGCAGGCGGTCACCGGCGTGTTCCTGGCCATGTACTACGTGCCCGACGCGTCGGGCGGCGCATACGACTCCATCCGGCACGTGACCAACGACGTCTTCCTCGGCGAGTTCGTGCGCGGCATGCACTTGTGGGGCTCGACGGTGATGGTCGTATTCGTCTTCCTGCACATGGCGCGCACGTTCTTCTTCGGCGCCTACAAGTACCCCCGCGAGCTCAACTGGGTCATCGGCGTGGTCTTGCTCATCCTCACGCTGGTGATGTCCTTCACGGGCTACCTGCTCCCGTTCGACCAGCGCGCCTACTGGGCCAGCATCGTCGGCCTGAACATCAACGGGACGGGCCCGCTCATCGGCCCCTACCTGTCGGACTTCGCGCGGGCCGGGCCGGACTTCACGGCGACGACCCTCTCGCGCTTCTACTCGATCCACATGCTGCTCGTGCCCGGGGCGATCGCCGCGATGATCGGCGCCCACCTGTACCTCGTCGCCAAGCTCGGCACCACCGCCCCGCCGTGGATCTCCGCGCGGCGCCGGGAAGTGGCCGAGAAGGACGTGGCGTCGGTATGAACCAGCGGGAGAAGGAGCTCTACCTCCGCGAGTACTCCATCCTCAAGGCCGAGGGGAAGCCGTTCTTCCCCTACGCGATCGCCAAGGACTCCCTCATGGGCTGCATGGTCGTGGCGATCATCATCACGCTGTCGATCGTCCTCGGGGTCGCGCTCGGGCCCAAGGCCGACCCGACGACGACGACCTACGTCGCGCGCCCGGACTGGTACTTCTTCTTCCTCTTCGAGCTCCTGCGGGTCATCAAGACGCCGAGCCTCACGCCGCTGGCGACCGTCGGCGTGCCCGGGATCTGCATGGTCCTGCTGTTCCTGCTGCCGTTCTACGACCGCAGCCCCGAGCGGCGGCCGGAGCGGCGGCCGGTCGCCACCCTGGCCGGCATCTTCACGATCATCGCCATGGCCTTCCTGACCTACCAGGGGGCCCACGCCGGCTCACCGAACAAGGTCGAGATGCCGCCGCCGAAGACCATCACCTCCGCGGCGGGCCTCGCGCAGTTCGACCGCGGCAAGCTCGTCGTGGCCCAGTCGGGGTGCCTGGCCTGCCACAAGATCGGGGAGAGCGGCAATGACGGGCCGGGCCCCCAGCTCACGCACATCGCCGACAAGCTGCCCCCGGACGCCATCTCGCAGACCCTGCGCAACCCGACGACGCCCATGCCGCCGTTCAAGCGCCTCGCCGCCGAGCAGCCGGACAAGTTCCGCGACCTCGTCGCGTTCCTCGGCGAACTGCACTAGTGGTCCCGACACAGGGCTCCCTCGCGGAGCCGCAGGTCCGGGCGATGTTCGACCGCATCGCCGGGGTCTACGACCGGATGAACTCGGTGATGACCGTCGGGCTGGACGCGCGCTGGCGTGCGCGTGCGGTGGATCTGGCGGGAATCGACCCCGCCCGCCCCGGGGACCGCGTCCTCGACGTGGCGTGCGGGACGGGTGACCTCGCGCTCGAGGCCCACCGCCGCGGGGCCGAGGTCGTGGGGCTCGACTTCTCGGCGGAGATGCTCGCGCGCGCCCGCGAGAAGGAGCCCGGGATGGAGTGGGTGCAGGGCAACGCCCTCGCCCTCCCGTTCGAAGACGCGAGCTTCACGGCGGCGACCGTGGGGTTCGGAGCGCGGAACTTCTCCGACCTCGCCGCCGGGGTGGGGGAGATGGCGCGGGTGGTGAGGCCGGGGGGCCGCGTGGTCGTCCTGGAGATCACCAAGCCTGAAGCCCCTCCGCTGTCCGGGTTCTTCTCGCTCTGGTTCGACCGGATCGTGCCGCTGCTCGGGCGTGTGGCGGGCGACCCCGATGCCTACGCCTACCTGCCGAGCTCGGTCAAGCGCTTCCCGGGGCCGGAGGGGCTGGCGAGGGTGATGGCGGGCGCGGGCCTGGAGCAGATCTCCTGGACGTTGACCGCGGGCGGGATCATCGCCCTCCACACCGGGGCGAAGGCGTGAGCGCGAAGACCGCCGGCGCCACCGGCGGCGCCGCGGATGTCGTCCGCGCGGGAGGCGCCCACCTGCCCGGGCTCATGGCCGCGGTGGAGGAGCGCCTCGCCGTGGTCACGCAGGACCGGGGTCCCACGCTCGCCCGCCTGGCGGGGGACACCATCGCGGCCGGGGGCAAGCGCCTGCGCCCGCTGCTCGTGCTGCTCGCGGCCGGGGAGGTGGAGGCGCCCCGTCGTGCGGCCCTGGTCCGGGCCGCCGTGGGCGTCGAGCTCGTCCACTCGGCGACGCTCGTCCATGACGACGTGCTCGACGCCGCCGACCTGCGCCGCGGCCGCCCCACCGTCGTGGCCGTCGCCGGCCGGGAGGGCGCGACGGCGACCGGCGACCTCCTCTTCTCCCGCGCCTTTGCGGTCATCGCCGAGGGCGGCGACCTCGAGGCGGTGCGGGTGCTGGCCGACGCCTCCGCGGCCCTGGCCGAGGGTGAGCTCCTCCAGCGCGAGGACGCGTGGAACGTCGGCGTTCCGCTCGCGCGCTACCTGGAGCGCTGCGAGCTCAAGACGGCGCGGCTGTTCTCGGCCGCCTGCGTGCTCGGGGCCCGCGAGGGGCGCGACGGCGACCTCGATGCGCTCTCCGCGTTCGGTCGGGAGATCGGGCTGGCCTTCCAGCTCCTCGACGACATCCTCGACGTCTCCGGACCCTCCGAGCGGACCGGCAAGCACCGGGGCACCGACCTCCTCGACGGCACCGTGACCCTCCCGCTCATCCTCGCCCGCGAGCGCGCCGAACGGATCGCGACGGTCGACCTGCGGGCGGAGGTCCGCACTCCCGCCGAGGCCGAGGCCCTGTGCGACGCGATCGCCGCGACGGGCGCGCTCGCCGAGGCGCGCGAGCGCGCCCTGGGCATCGTCGCCGGGGCGAAGGCGGCGCTGCCGACCTTCGCCGACCCCCGCCGGCGCGCCGCGCTCGAGCTCGTGGCCGACGGGGTGGTCGACCGCTACTCCTAGAGGCGTGATGTGGGTTGGCCCGCGGGGCAGGAAGCGGGCGGTGACATAAGAAGAGGGCCTCCAGCCCTGTCAACTCGTGATTGGAGCACGAGATGGACGCTTCGCT